>ENA-OQCD01000184-OQCD01000184.1-human-gut-metagenome-genome-assembly--contig:-NODE-184-length-16712-cov-2.257341_pt1 | contig 16712 bp, 22 predicted proteins | sample MGYA00242755_ERZ504571 | MGnify/ENA primary metagenome ERZ504571 (study PRJEB26092, sample SAMD00036274) | human gut metagenome | host: Homo sapiens | study: EMG produced TPA metagenomics assembly of...
CAGGTTTGACTGGCCGCGCAGAACAGTATTTGTACGAAGGATTTGCTTTCTGCGGTGCAGAGCCTTTCTATGCCTATTTGATTCAAACGGAAGATCCGATTGCAACTCCGGCAACACTGTTCGGCGGAAAATACTACGGCATTGACAGCAATGTATCTTTCCGGTTGATGGCGCATTTGTTAGCATTTGATGCTTAATAACAATGCCCCCCAAGGATATACTGGCACCCATAATTAAGCGGTTGCCGAGTGCATGTGTTAATAAAGATAAAAAAAAACGACTCGGCACGGCTGAGAAAACATTGGAGAAGTATTTTCTAGCGGAACTTCGACCGGATGCGGAACTATGTCCTCTTGCAGATATTGGAACCAAACCGGTATTCATTAACGAGTTTGTAGCGCTTGTTTCTTCCATAATGGATGGCATTGAAAATGCTGGTTCCGCAAAAGGCGTTGTTGTAAAAAATACTGCAAAGATTCGCAAGTGGCTTGCTGATTATGATATTTCCCAAAGTGTCAGTGCAGACACAAAGACTGATCAAGTAATCCCTGAGGCAACAACAATTACAGAAGAAAAAAGCGAAGACCGTATCTGTTGCAGACAATTCCCAAGAAGAGAAAGTTCAAACGCCGAGAGTAGTCGTTGCTCAGCCTGAGGAAAAGGTTCCCGCAGACATGATAGCATATCTTACTGAGTTGCTTGGGAAAGCTGCTAAAGTTACAACTGTTGTTAAGGCCGAGAGTACACAGCAGAGGGTTAAAATTGATGCACTGACCCAAGCTCTGGAAGGAGAACAAAATAAACTTCAGGGAGCTAATCAACAGATAGCAGATCTGCAGGATACTATTACTGAGTTAAGAAAAAAACTGTCTGCCGCTGAAGGCGATATCATTGTGTTGAAACAGACGGTGGAGCAAAGAAATGCAGTCATCGCCGAAAAAGACGCGGAAATAGCAGAAAGAGTTAAGATGGCAGAGGTTCTCTGCCGGGACAGAAGTAAACAGGCTGATGAGTTGCTCCAGAGACTTGCATCCAAGATCCGGGTCGAATATCGGGATTTTGTAGATGCATTGGATGTGCCTATGAGCTGCGATTTGGGAGAGAACCTGAGACTCCAGCTTCAGAGTATCTTCGATATACTGGAAAAGGGCGGCATGAAAATTGAGTGAGGTGAAAAAATGTGGCAACAGGATTGAAATATTATTTTGGCATTGACTTCGGCACAACCAACAGCGCAACTGTTGGATATGTGGTGATGGATCAAAAGCCAGAAGCCGTTAAATACGGCGATGAAGAAGGCGTCCGATTCCGTCCGTTGTTGCGATTGATAAAACCACAGGCGCTGTATTCACTGGCCGGGATGCATGGGATAAGAAGATGGAGCTGAGCGAATCCTGTGAGTATATTTCATCGGTTAAGACCATTCTGGATTCTGAGCAGATAAAAACAATCGCAGGCCGTGAATGGACTGCGTCGATGTGGCTAGCGAGGTTTTTAAGTATCTGAAAGCCAATGTGCATAATCGTACCGGAATTGACATGGAAGAGGCAACTGTTGCGATTCCCGTTGGCTTCAGCGCATCAAAGCGTGCCAAACTGCGTGAAGCAGCAAAGAAAGCCGGTATTCATATTAGTTCTTTTATTAGTGAACCCACTGCGGCCTTTTTTGCAAACTATAATGAACTGAAAAGTTCTTCTGTTGTTTGCGATTTTGACTGGGGCGGTGGCACGCTAGATGTATCCATTCTTCAGCATGTCAATGGAAAAGTATCTGAATTGGCAACAGTCGGGAGAGGCATTGCCGGTGACTATATCGATGATAAAATTGCCAAGCGAATTCATGCAAAAATTGCCCGTAAAAAAGGTGTTGAGAAGGCATTCGCAGATATGCCATCCAGCGCCAGGATATGATGCGGGTTCGTGCCGAGCGGGCAAAACGCATGCTGGGCGATGATGATACCGCCACGATTTCCATCAATAATTATGGCGTGTATGGTGCCTGCCGTGAAACATTGGAATATGACTGGTTTGCTGACATTGTAGATCCGGAAGTCACGATGGCGATGGACTGCCTAGAGGAAGCTATCCGTCAGTCGGGAGTTGGACTTGCCAATATTGATCGGATCGTTATGGTGGGCGGTAGTAGCAATTTGCGTCCTCTGTTGGAGAAGATGGATGACAAGTATGGAGATAAGCTGTTCTTTCCGGAAGAAACCATGTGGAATGTCGGCCAAGGTGCTGCTATGTTGGCAATGACTCCCGGAGGTTATTATGCCAATCAGTCTATTGGTATCGTTCTGAGTGACAATGCATACTATGAAATTCTGAAACCAGACACTCCCATTCGTGGATGGGAGCATACATGTCACTTCGGAATTGTGGACTCCAGCAAGGAAGCTCGTTTTGTTTTTGGTGGCAGCCCTGATATCGAGGCTGCCCCGGAAAGATATAAGACACTGACAATTCCTGCATACCGTTTCCTTCAGGAGCAGATTATACTCAATGCATCTGTTGATCAGAATATGGTGTTCATTGCTATTGCCGGAAGTAATATGCAGCCTGCAGAGTTCCGGCGGCTGTGGGAATACACACAATTGAAATGCTATTATAAGCTGCCTGGAAAGCAGGTGCAGCATGGAGAGTAATATCAGTACTGTAGCATTCCGGAGCAATTTGTATCCTGTAGAAAAGAGTTTTTATGAGGACTCTACTTTTCGTTCCAAAAATACATGACCCATTTTCGCTGGAGATTCTCAAAAAACAATGTGCATTGACGAGCCTTCAGAAGAAAGAATACGATTCTGCATCAGTTCACTGCGCATACGCTGCAAAAAAATGACTATCCCTGGGGAACAATTAGAGACCAGCAGGGGCATGAGCAGGTCATCTGCAGGTGCCTTAACACGAAATGCAGCCTCTTTCATAGTTGCCGTCCTGATTTTGATCTTTCCGAGTTAGCAATATATGAGGAGAACAAAAGGGCTCAGCCGGCAATTTTCGAATTGGAAGAAGCTGCACGAAAGAAGCGTGCATCAGAAGATGGAGATGCCGGAGCGGCAGCGAAACTGTTTGCAGGAGACACCCCGGAACAGAAGCATGCTGGAGAATCGGGGACTCCTACTCCTGCGGAGAAAAAAACGGACGATCCGTTCGTTGTCCGGAAACCCGTTCAGTCGGTGCTCCAGCCTGCGGAAGTCAGGAAAAATCGATTTCAGTTCCTTTAAAGAAACCACACAGGACGAAATCATTGAAGCGGAACCTACAGAGCGAAGCATCGTAAATGCTGGTCCCGGTACGGGCAAGACATGGACCTTGATTGAAAAAATCATCCATATGATCAACGAGGAGCAGGCTAAGGCAGAGAATATCCTGGTTCTGTGTTTCTCGCACTCTGCCGTGGAGGTTGTACGAAACAGGCTCTCTGATGCCGCCGAGACGGGACGCATCGGTTATGAGTGGCAGAATGTAGATGTTCGTACATTTGACTCCTTCTCTACGTATATGCTGGCATGGGTACAGGAAAATCATCAGGATTTACTTCCCAAGCACTTCCTTCTGGAAGCATATGACTATGATCAGCGCATAAAAAGTTGCAACATCTATTTTCAAAAAGAAAAAAGATATGCTGGCTGATTATGAGCATATCATCGTCGACGAGGTTCAAGATCTTGTTGGTAGCCGGGCAGAGTTGGTTCTGGCAATGCTGAAAGGCCTCCCTGACACTTGTGGTTTTACGATTTTGGGTGATTCTTGCCAAGCTTTGTACGACTATATGGCAGAAGGCGATCCTGCGATTATGTCCTCTGAGCAATTTTATCAAGACATTTTCAAAAGTTTCCCCAGTGCCAATTATTACGCACTAACAGAGAATCACGCCAGGGTGATACCTTTGGGCAGTTGACTGTCCCATACCGGAAGGCAATCCTTACTGGTTCCACCACGGAACGGGTTTCTGCAGCGAAAGATTTGTTGACACACATTCCCCAGATGCCTGTAAAACTGACTAAGTTTTCAAGGGACGATGCACTGCGATATGTCGGTCAGGGTGAGACATTGGGTATTCTTACCCGCACAAATGGACAGGCATTGCAGATCTCTGCATGGCTCCAAAATGCGGATGTTCCTCATACCCTGCACCGTGGCCTGGGGTCTCCGACGCTGGGCGACTGGATTGCCCGTATATTCTGTGACTACGAAAATGAATCTATTGATGAAACTGCCTTTGTGTCAAACCATCTTGCTTTGTTTCCGGAGGCTGGATACAAAATGGCACATATGCGGTGGACGGCTCTTGTTTCAACACAGCGTGGTGAAGCGCGGAAGAGATATGAGGTTGCAGATTTGCTGAAAGGCTCTTGAGAAATGCCAAGGAGCCAATGCTGTATGAATCCGGAACGGGGGCCAAGTACTCTATTACGGTCAGTAACATTCATCGGGCAAAGGGCAAGGAATTCGGCTCTGTGATTGTCATTGACGATGTGATTGAGGCAATGGCAGATCGCGATACAGAAGACCTTTTGGAACATAAGGTATGTTATGTTGCATTGACACGGCCAAAGAAAAAGGTAGAAAGAGCCGAGATATCCAAGAAGGATAAACAGATCTACATTACGAGGAATGACGATCAGAGCAAACGATGTGCGAAAGCCGGTGGCTTTAAAAGGTATATTTCTCATTTCGAGGTTGGCAGTGATGCCGATCTGGATCTGCGATCTCTCGCTGCTGACAATAAGCTTCAGCAGTATATCCGGAAGAGTGTTCATTCTGGAATGAGATTGAAACTGCTTAAAATGTCCGGAAGGAACAAAACCCTATGTTGTTTATCGAATTGTGCTGGAAGACAACGAAAAGCTTGTACTGGGCTATACCAGCAAATCTTTTGCGCATGAACTGGAAAAGGCAATTCAGCATATAAAAATATGAATTGCTCGGTGTATTATGAGGTATATCCTCATGCATTTTGTGATGTGTATGTCCACAACATTACAACGTGTGTGTCTGGAATAGCTCCTGTTCCCGCAGGTGCAAAGACCTTTGGAGATGTCAGTATTTGGTCTGGCATAACCATCACAGGGTTTGCAGCAGTTGACAAAGACACATACTAATTATACAGAACCGGAGGTTTTGCTATGGCTGACTATTCAAAATACTATGAAGCCAGAGAGGTTGTATCCCGCATTCTGGAGCAGGACTTTATTGGACCTGTCACAAAAGATGAATGCCTTGCTGAAGTTCCGGTTCAGTATTACATCATGGGCAAACTGTATCCGCAAAAGGATACTGTGGAGGCATTGGATCTGGCGCGGAATCCCTTGTTGGAAAATGAGATTGAAACCTATGATGCATCCATTTCTCTGAGTAATCAGAATAATCCTTCTTCTATGGGTATTACGGTTACACTGAAAGTAGATGTCAGTGCAATTTGTGTTTCTGGCAGCTATGCCTTCTATGAGCCGATTTCCTTTGATGATGCAAAGGAGTGTGGGATTGATACCTCCAGATGGGAACATCTGGAAAAGCAGCCCAAAGAAATCTGGCAACGCAACGAGTATTCTTATGACGAAAAAGTCATATTTACTGGCGAACGGGTGGAGTACGCAGACTTACCCAACGGACTCCAGCTACAGGTTTATACACACTCTATTATGGATTCCGGTGAGCGTGTGATTTACGATTGCACTGGTTAACGAGAACCAGTCCGAAAATGATATGACCTCCACCTCCAAGTGCTGTGCTTTTCAGCCCGTCATCAGAGTAAGCAGCAGTGATGGAACAGCTGTTTTCACCAGTGTAAACCGGCAGACATATTTGACTACCGATCCGGAACTTCTGGAATTGGATATGCTGTATTCTGATGTCTATTGCTATGCACAGGGACACGGATGCTCTGTTATGTGGGATATGGATAATGCCGAGCCGGAATGGGTAGAGTCTGCATTTTTTCCAACATTTAATCTTCGCCAGATGAAGGCTGCTGAAGTGGTAAGCGGGAACGTATTATCTATGCAGTTTTTGTCTACCGCAACCGTTGACGATGTCGTTCTGGAGTTGAGTGCTTTTGCAGCGAAATACCAGAAGTGGATCAAGGATCAAAATAATGCCGTATCCGAGGTGAAGGAAAGCCTGCGGGAGATTGCCCGTAGCAACATTCAAAAATGTCAAGATGCATGCAACAGAATCGACTATGCCATTAGGTTGTTGAAGGAGAGTGCAGAAGGTGATGGAAAGGCTTTCCGTGCCTTCCAACTTGCAAATGAGGCAATGTTGCTTCAGAGAAGACAAACGCTGCTGAAAAGCGGAAAAACCTTTGATCCTGTAAAAGTCTGCTGGTACCCCTTCCAGTTAGCTTTCGTCCTGCATGAACTGACCTCCTTTATTGAGCCGAAAGGACATCCCGGTCAGGAAGTTCCGGATCGACAGAGGGTGGATCTTCTTTGGTTTCCAACCGGCGGTGGTAAAACAGAAGCGTATTTGGGGATTACTGCATTTGTAATCTTCCTGCGCAGACTCCGGGATGCCAATGCAGATGGTGTTACTGTAATTATGCGGTATACACTTCGGCTCCTGACTCTACAGCAGTTTGAACGTGCAAGTATCCTGATATTTGCATGCGAGTTGCTGCGTAAAAAAGCATAATTTGGGTGGAAATGAGATTTCCATCGGTCTGTGGGTTGGTGGTAATCTTACACCGAACCATTTGAAAGAGGCCAGAACCAGCATCAATAAGCAGAAAGAAGGCGGGGATGACGAAAAATCCAATCCTGTTCAAATCAAGGTTTGCCCTTGGTGCGGCGCAAAGTTAAATGCACAGCACTATGATGTTGATCTTGTCCAAAACAGGATGATAATCAAATGTCCGAATCAGCATTGCAATTTCCATACTGCCCCCAATGGGCTCCCGGTTCACATTATTGATGATGCTATCTATCAGCACCTGCCAACTTTTGTTGTTGCCACCGTCGATAAATTTGCCCAGATTCCGCTGAACGATAAACCAGCGGCACTATTTGGCATTACAAATAACAAAAAACCTCCGGAGCTTATCATCCAAGACGAACTTCATCTGATCTCCGGCCCCCTTGGCACCATGACTGGTATCTATGAGGCTGCCATATCGAAACTCTGTGAGCGCGATGGTATTTGCGCAAAAGTAATTGCGTCCACCGCAACCATCCGAAATGCAGCAAATCAAATCATGGCATTGTACGGACGTGGCCACACGCAGTTTCCGCCGCAGGGGCTTTCTGCCAAGGATTCGTTTTTTGCTATACAGTCTACACCGGAAGAAAGACCTGCACGTCAGTATTTTGGAGTGATGGGTATAGGAACGACTGCAACTACGACATTGATCAGAGTGAATGCAGCCATGCTGTTTGCTACCCGCTACTTGGCTACGTTGGGATACCCCGATGCAGTTGTGGATAATTTTTGGACTATTACTGGCTATTTTAACAGCTTGCGGGAATTGGGCGGTGCAAGCACACAGATCCTTGATGACGTTCAGAGTCGTCTTGATTACCTTGCGAAAACTAAATTTGTTTCGGTTTATCCCGGTGTTGATACCTCAAAAGGTTATACATATACGGAAGAACTGACAAGCCGCATGAGCAATTCTGAAATTACAGATATTATCCAAGTTAAGTTGAAACGCAGCTATACCAAGGATAACCATGCAGATGTATTTGACTACCTGCTGGCATCCAACATGATTTCTGTTGGTGTCGATGTCGGTCGTTTGGGTGCAATGGTAGTTGCAGGTCAGCCTAAGACTAATGCAGAATATATTCAGGCAACCAGCCGTGTGGGTCGCGATAATCCCGGATTGGTTATTGCTGTGTACAACGCATCCCGTTCCCGTGACCGCTCACATTATGAGCAGTTTCTGAAGTATCATTCTGCGTTGTACCGCTACGTAGAAGCAACCAGTCTTACACCCTTCTCTGATCGGGCAAGAGATCGTGGCTTGCATGCATTATATGTTTCTTTGTGCCGTTACCTGATTGAGAACCTCAGAGGAAACAGTCAGGCAATCAATTATCGCTCTGACAATCCCGAAATCCGAAAGGTTGAGAAAATCATCATAGACTATGTAAGAAGAGTCGATCCTGATGAGTTGTCAGCAGTTATGGATGAACTCAAAGATATCCAGGATGCGTGGGATATTGCAGCAACCGGTTCCCTCGTGTATAAAAGCAGAAAAAAACGAGAAGAAGTTGCTGAAAGGCGATACCGAAAATGACCGTTTCCGTATGATGAACAGCATGCGTAATGTGGATGGCCAGTCGGGTATTTATCTGCTGGGAGGATTGTAATCATGGCAAGACTACACTTTGGTTCAAACAGAGATCAAGCCAAGCCCAAGAAGGTGGTGGGCAGATTGCGTAAAACGCAGTTAATCACCACATTCGGCAATGGTTCTATTGTAGATATGCCGGATTATTCTGTCATTATGGCAGGCGCCAATTACTGGAAAGACAACAGCCCGGTTCTGCACGAGCCAAATCTCGAAAAACTGCTGAAAGTTTCGTGTTTCAAAGAACCTTATGTATCCAATTCCCAGGATGATGACATGACCCCGGATGTCCCCGCATTCCGCTTTCCATACTATCATTTCTGCTGATCCCAATTGCGGGAGACTGATGCCGTACTGGGGGTTTGGCGATGTGACAGACCGCAGCTGTGCTAACGGTCATCCCAAGAGAAACATTGTTCCCTCCCGTTTTATTGCCGCATGTACCAATGGCCACCTGGAGGACTTTCCATATGAATGGTGGGTCCATTACGGGAACTTTAGTGAATGCCCTGCCGATAAGCGCAACGGTGCCCTTCGCATCAGTTTCTCCGATGAAACCGGCGGATTGGACAGCATTGTTATCAAATGTACCGCTTGTGGAAAGAGTCGTACAATGGCTGGCAGCATGGCGAAAGATGCACTTCGGGGCTACTCCTGTCATGGAAAGCGTCCCTGGCTGGGCAGCAAAAAGGAATACAATGATCCGGTATCCTGTACTGCACAGTTGCGGGTACTTCAGCGTGGAGCCTCTAATGTATACTTTTCTATGACTGCCAGTGCATTGACCATTCCTCCCTGGAGCAGTAAGGTTCAGCAGGAAATTGCGGTACGCTGGGAGCAAATTGAAGATATTCTGGATAGCAACCCAGATGAATATGTTCTGAGAGCCGTTGTACAAAGTGTGTTCCATTCGCTGTTGGAGATGCAGATTTGTACAATTGATGAGTTGATATCTGAGATTAAGAAGCGCTATAATGACGGCAACGGAGGCGAGTATACCAACAGAACCTTCTTGAGGATGAGTATCGTGTTTTCTGCATGGGTGACTATGATGATCCTGAGGATGTGCAGTTCAGAATTGCAAGGGCTACAGTACCGGAATTCCTTGAGGACTATATCGAGGATATTGTATTGGCAAAGCGTCTGCGTGAGGTCCTTGCGTTGCGCGGCTTCCGCCGAATTACTCCAGAGCAGCCTAATGCTGATGACGACAGATTCAAAGGATACCATTTGTCTGGAGATTGTGTTCCGCTCAGTGATGTAGAGTTGAACTGGCTTCCAGCTATTGAAATGCTGGGAGAAGGTTTGTTCATCAAAATAAGAGAAGACGCATTGGAAGAATGGGAAGATGCTTTTGAAAATGAGTATCAGCCCATGCGAACTAGGCTGGAACATAGTAATGTAGGCTGCGAAAAATTTTTCCGCCCGGTATGTACTGCTGCACACGCTTTCTCATCTGCTGATCCGTCAGTTGTCATTGGAGTGCGGTTATTCCGGAGCTTCCATTAAGGAACGGATTTACAGCACCTATCCGGAGTCTGATGTAAAAATGGCAGGTATTCTGTTGTACACGTCTTCTTCTGACTCTGATGGCAGCCTAGGCGGATTGGTGAGAAAAGGACTCCCTGAGTCTTTTGAAATGATTTTCAGAAATATGCTCCAAGAAGCGTCATGGTGTTCGTCCGATCCCATTTGCATTGAATCTCATGCACAGGGATATGACTCTCTGAATTACGCAGCGTGCCACGCTTGTTCGCTTTTGCCTGAAACCAGCTGTGAAATGCGTAACTGCTTGTTGGATCGAGCTGCTGTGGTTGGTACTATAAAAGACAGAGAACGGGGGTTCTTTGGAGCCTTACTGGAATAACAGGAGAAAAATATGGTTCAATTAATTCCAGATGTCCTGTCACCGGAAATCAAGAGTCCTGCAGAAAAAACGACTGTTTGTCGAATTTCGGGACCATAGAACGAATAAGAAATATATTGTTCTGCACTCATTAGGGATTGCAGAACATGCCAACAAAAATTTTCGGTGAGATTGATTTTGTAATTCTGTGCAATGAGGGCGTACTGTGTCTTGAAGTTAAGGGTGGGCAGGTGTCCCGCAGAAATGGAGTATGGGAATTTACAAACCGCTACGGTAATATCTCCCGTAAGAATGAAGGGCCATTCCAACAAGTGCAGGGTAATATGCAGTCTTTAAGACAGTATATGGTTCGCAGGCTTGGGAATTATGATCCTCTGGTGCGTTGCCAATATGCATGTGCTGTTGCTATGCCGGATTGCCGTTTTAGAGCAACGGTTGTCGGAATCGATGTTGTTCCGGAGATCTTGGTTGATGCCAAGCAGTCTTGGAATTTGGACAGTCTTGTCAATCAGGCATTTGGATACTGGAGGCAGACCTGCATTGAAAAGCATGGCTTTGAGGGCGGACGACTGACTGATGCCGAGATCGATAAGATGGCTAATCTTCTTCGCGGTGATTTTCATTTTGTCCCTTCTATGAAAGATACGGTGGAACGTACAGTGAAGGAGTTGTGTGCGCTAACCGCTGAGCAATATGAAGTGTTGGAATCGCTTTTTGAAAATCCTCGGACGATGGTTTCCGGCGTTGCGGGTGCAGGCAAAACATTGATTGCAATGGAGCAGGCCCGCAGGGCATATTGGGAAGGAAAAAAGTGTACTGTACCTTTGCTATAATCACAATATTGCCCAGTATGTGCAGTACCAGTTCGAAAAAGACAGAGTCTATATTGAAGCGGTTACACTTCATGCATTCATGATGCGTACCTGCGGTATTGAGTGGTCTCCGGATTTGAGTCAGCATTTTTTATGAAAAAGAATTGCCCGCAACTTTTTATGGCGGCAGAAGATGTTCCTGCGTATGATTTGGTAATTATTGATGAAGGACAGGATTTGCTCACTGATACCTACCTGGAGTGCGTTGACAGAATTGTACGGGATGGATTGGGCAACGGAACTTGGGCAATTTATTATGATCCGAACCAGAATATCTTCAACTCTATGCTCAACTTGATGCGATGATAATGAAACTTCGCAAAGAAGCGTATGCAATGAGTTGGAAATTACATGCGAATTGCAGAAATACCAAGCAAATTGCAAATGCCAATATTCTGATGACCAACATTCCCAACCAAGGAAAACCCACAGTATCCGGCCCCCAGGTTGAGTATGACAGCTATAACGGCAGAGAGGATGAACGGCGAAAGATTAATGCTATTGTCCGGAATATTAAGGACAGCGGTGCTGTTGGCGGTGATTTTGTAATTCTTTCCCGGTACACACTGACAAATTCCCACAATGGACTGGGTCTCACAGGACTGGATAAAGACCTTGGAACATTGAAGACAACAGGGCCACTGTGGAAAGCCAAAAAAGAACGATGTGAGATTTTCTACATTTCCGGTTTCAAAGGTTTGGAATCGAAAAATTGTGATTATGATTGATATAGACCATTTTTCTAATGAGGAAACCCGGTTGCTGAATTATGTGGCAGCTTCCCGTGCATGCGCGATGCTCTATGTTCTTTATGATTGCAATGCCGAGCAGGAACGCCAAAATATGATTCTGTCTGGTTTTACGCAAGTTGGTGCATAAAAGGTGGTCAGACATCAAACCAAGTATAAGTTAGGACGGGGTGATGTATAATGCCCAGATTTCTGGACCTGTTTGCAGGAGCTGGAGGTTTATCCGAAGGCTTCCTAAGGGCAGGGTATGAGGCCGTAGGACATGTGGAAATGGATGTAGCTGCGTGCTATACGTTGAAAACACGTATGGCATACCATTGGTTGCGGGAGCATGACCAGTTGGATATATATAATCAATATCTCAATCGGGAAATCAGCCGCAATCAGTTTTATGATCACATTCCGCAGGGAGTTTTGGATTCGGTATTGAATTATGAGATTTCTACGGAAACGCTGCCGGCCATTTTCGAAGAAGTTGACGCATTGGTTGGTGAAGAACCGCTGGACTTGATTATTGGCGGACCTCCGTGTCAGGCCTATTCCCTTGCAGGCCGATCCCGATCTGAAACACGAATGGTAGGCGATCAGCGCAACTATCTCTACAGACACTATGCTGAATTTTTGAGAAGATATCAACCTGCATATTTTGTGTTTGAAAATGTTCTTGGGCTGCTATCGGCCAAAGACGAAGATCAGACGCTTCACTTTGATAATATGAGGGCACTGTTCCGCGAATGTGGGTACTCCACTGAATTCCGACCACTCAATGCATCAGATTACGGAGTTCTCCAGAACCGGAAAAGGATCATTCTCATTGGCATCAGAGGAAATTATGAAGGCTTTTATCCTGACATTCCGGCTATACCAAATCAATATTTGGTAAGTGAGGTATTTGGCGATTTGCCTGCTATACCTGCTGGTGGCGGAACGACCGAGCCGGTTCCTACAGCACACTACGACGGTCAATATCTGTATGAGTCCGGAATCAAGGAGTACGATACTGAACCAGTAACATTCCACCAAGCGAGACCGCACACAGACCAAGACTTGGAGATTTATCGGATTGTTGTGGATACATGGAACAAAAACGGTACCCGGGTGTCATATATAGATTTGCCAGCGAATCTCCGGACACATCAAAATACTACATCTTTCCTGGACCGATTTAAAGTCGTCGCCGGAAATCTGCCGCATGCACAAACGATTGTTGCCCATATCGCTCGGGATGGGCACTATTTTATCCATCCGGACATCGAGCAGAACCGCTCAATAACACCCCGTGAAGCTGCCAGAATACAGACATTCCCGGATAATTACTATTTTGAATCCAAGAAAGGTGTTCCTTCACGAACCCTGGCATTCAAACAAATCGGAAATGCTGTACCGGTGTGTCTGGCATACCATGTTGCTACGGCTCTGCTGGACAGATTTGATGAGCAGAATTAATCTTCACGGAGGGAGATTGTTGTGGCCGATGTGCATACTCCGGAACAACGAAGCTACAATATGTTCCGGATTCACAGTAAAAACACTAAACCGGAAGAATTGGGGAGGAAATTTCTGCTCTCGCAATGATTTCGATATCGAAAAATGATGCCAAGCTGCCAGGAAAACCAGACATTGTGCTACCAAAATATAAAACGGTCATCTTTGTGAATGGTTGCCCATACAAGACCTTTTATTAGACGTAGAGTGCTACCACAAAACAGAAATAGAATATCCGTCTCGTATGGATCAAGTTCAAATTGCAGACTGACTATTGCTGCCAGTGAGTCCATTCCCTTGCGAAGATTGGTCTTCCCGGCTGCTATGTAAATCTTTTTGAAACCCGTTGCATCCTTAAGCATTGTGCAGCACCCGTTCGATTTCTTTCAATGCCTTAATTGCAGCTTCACCGGTTATCTTCAGCCTGAATCCCGGGGCTGAGACTTGGATTACAATGCTATCCGTATGGGTCTTGGAAGTTGCCTGACACATCTTGGTGACCTCGACGAATGGAACCGGTAATGTTTGTGGTGCCTGCTCTAAAATCGGTATATCACTGGGATCCTGCGCACATTTTAATAATGCTCGCTCATGGCGGTAGTAGGTAGAATAACTGATTCCTTGCTTCCGGCACCATTCCTTTACCGGAACACCTGAATTGCGGCACTTCACAATGCGCTGCTTCTACCGTTTTTGGCTTATAGCCCGCTTCATCTGACTCACTCCCGTGGCTACGACTCATCCTTGAGACTTTTCAGGATTTCCGGATAGTTACCAAGAATTCTCAGTAATTCTTGATACCCTTATTATCTCACAGGTGCCGTTGCTTTCACAGGACGTCATTTATTATGCGCCTACGTTATCATTTACGAAATTTCCGCATAAAACGAAAGCGTGCGGAAACTTAACATCCCTTGCCCATAATTGTGGATTGTTACGGTTTGACTTAGATTTTGATGAAACATTCAAATACTCTTTGCTTATTCGGCAAAATTCTCTTGAATCAGCAAAATGCTTTTGCTATAATTTAGCGTATAGAAGGGCGGTGTTAGCTTGTTAATCGAAGAACTGATTGAACTAGCAAACAAAATATGCAAACAGAAAGCCGAAGAGCAAACAATAGAACTGAAATCCGCACAGACGGGTTGCCCTAAGAGGCTGTACGATACGCTGTCGAGTTTTTCCAACCAAGACAGTGGCGGTATCCTTGTGTTCGGTATTGATGAGGATGCTGCCTTTCAGGTCGTCGGCGTATATGATCCGCAGGATCTGCAGAAGAAAATAACGGAACAGTGCTTACAGATGGAGCCTCCGGTTCGTGCCGTATTCACCCTAGCAGAATATCAGGGGAAAACGATTTGCGCTGCGGAAATCCCGGCAATCGACATTGCGGAGCGTCCCTGCTACTATCGCGGTGCAGGGCGTACCAAGGGTTCCTACATTCGTGTCGGAGATGCGGATTTGCCGATGACAGACTACGAGCTATACAGCTATGAAGCGTTCCGTAAGCATTTGCATGATGACGAGCGACCCGTTGAACGGGCGACGCTGCAACTGCTGGACACAGAAAAGATCCACAGCTATATTGAAAAAATGCGTGTAGACCGACCCGGGTTTTCCAGACTGACACAGGAGCAAGCCATGGAGATGCTGAACATTACAAGAAACGGTGTTCCAACCTTGGCAGCAGTTCTGAATTTTTGCCTTTACCCACAGGGATTCTTCCCGCAGCTTGGCATTACGGCGATTGTTGTGCCTGGCACGGAAATCGGCGATGTAGATCAGGATTCCGCACGGTTTATCGACAACAAGCGAATCAGCGGTACCATTACGGAAATGGTGGAGGAAGCACTGAATTTCTGCCGTCGGAATATGAAGGTCAAAACCATTATCAGCAAAGAAACCGGCGCCCGCACGGATAAAACGGAGTATCCCGTAGATGCCCTCCGCGAAGCAATCCTCAATGCCGTTATTCACCGCGACTATAGCATTCATACGGAGGGAACACCGGTTCAAATTGACTTTTTCACGAACCGTGTCGAAATTCACAGCCCCGGAAGCTTGTATGGCCGGATGAGCATCGAACAGCTGGGTATTGCGAAACCGGATCTCCGGAATCCTGCGCTGGCCGTTATGGCAGAAACGCTGACCGCAGCAGAACATCGTTACTCGGGCATTCCCACTATGCGTAATGCGATGAAGGATATGGCTTACCGGAACCGAAATTTGAAAACCGCAGAAACGAGTTCGTGGTAACACTTTATAATAAAGCGGAAGAGGAGAAAGAAGCAGTAAATACCGAACCTATCGGAGATCTGTTGGCGTTTTGTCATGAGCCGAAAACACGGCAGGAGATTGCGGCATTTTTGGGCGTGAAAACCGTGTTTTATGCGATGCAGCATTATGTTCAGCCCCTGCTTGCTGCTGAAAAGCTTGCAATGACCATACCAGGAGAAGCCCAAAAGCAGAAATCAAAAGTATTATACAGTTCGATAGGCAGACTTGATGTTGTCCTTTCTGTCCCCACTGTCCCGGTGCATCAGGACGAACGCCGCAAAAATGCACCACGCCGTCAAAGCATGGTGCATTGTATCCACGGACGGTAGATTTGCCAACAAAAAGTTCGTTGAAACGACAAGTTTCAACGAGCTTTTTTCTACCTTATTGGCAAAAGTGGTAACGATCTGCTAACTTTGACCCCAAAATGACCCCAAACAGGCAAAACGACTGCGCCGGACGGCTGAACTTTTCAACCGCCCGGGCGCTTTTGTTGTGATAAATTTTGATCGCAGTTGGCAGGTAAATACAGGTGCGGTCAGCGTGGTCAACCCGCTTTAACGAGTACCAGACGCTGTTGTTTGGCACTACGATTTGGTCTTGTTTGGTGGGAATGGGCGGGTTCTTGTATTGGCGCAGGGCTTTTTGGATTTGCTGTTTGACTTCCAGCAGGGCGGCATCCAATGTAGGGGTCTGCACTTCAATTTTTGGGAAGTCAGGAACATGGGCGGTGCAGCCGTCTGCCGAGAGTGTACAAAGCACAGGATAAGGCTGGTTCTCAACGGAGATGCTGTACTGCATCCCGAACATATCGTCCATCTTGTCCATTTCGCGCCGCTTGTGTTCGTCCATACTGTGGACATAGGTGTCCATTGTGAACGCCACCGAGTAGTGACCGAGGATGGCTGACAGGGTCTTGTAGTCCATGCCGCGCTCTAATGCGCGGGTGGCGAAGGTGTGGCGCAGGGCGTGGAAGGTAAAGTGCCCGATGTCGGCATCCTTCAACAGGCGGTCGTAGTAATCCTTGAAAGTTTTCTGCTCAAAGTAAGTGTCCAACTCGTTGGTGACAATGAAGCCATCGTCGGTGTACTTATCCCCTGTCCGAATCTTGTCTTGCTCCTGCTGTTTCTTCCAGCGAGTGAGTTCGTCAACCATTGTGCGGGTCAGCGG
>ENA-OQCD01000185-OQCD01000185.1-human-gut-metagenome-genome-assembly--contig:-NODE-185-length-16667-cov-2.497763_pt1 | contig 16667 bp, 21 predicted proteins | sample MGYA00242755_ERZ504571 | MGnify/ENA primary metagenome ERZ504571 (study PRJEB26092, sample SAMD00036274) | human gut metagenome | host: Homo sapiens | study: EMG produced TPA metagenomics assembly of...
ACAGCCTAGCTGAGAATCACAGCGATAACTCAAGCCCCCGTCGTCTAGCGGTCTAGGACTACGCCCCCTCACGGCGCCAACACCGGCATTCAATCGGTCGGGGGTACGACGGACAACTTTTTCGAAGTTGCCACGCCTGCCAAATTGGGATGTGGTGTAATTGGCAACACAGCTGATTCTGGTTCAGCCATTCTTGGTTCGAGTCCAGGCATCCCAGCCAATGACCCTCGCAGATGCGAGGGTTTTTTGTTTTTCGCAAGCATGTCTGCCAGTACAACATAGTCCAAGAAAAATTGCACTACCCTAGGAAGCATGACTGAATTGCAGAACGCAGCAAAAGCCGCCGCCACGCGACCGCGCATCCAACCGGCGGAAGAAGGCGACGATCGCCCGCTTTCCGTATCCACGCGACTGGGACGATTGCAATTCCACCAATCCGGCAAATTCCGCGTTCTGCAGCTTGCCGACATTCAAGACGGGCCGAAAGTCAGCAAAGACACTGTCAAACTCATCGAAGCGTCACTGGATGCCACAAGGCCGGATATCGTCATCTTCACCGGCAATCAGATCGCAGGATATGATCCCGCATACGCGCAAACCACGCGCAAAACGTCGTTGGAGCGCTGCCGCGGGGATTTCCTCCAAAACCGCTTCATCCAAGTCTTCCGAAGCGTCAGAACGGTTCGAAGCTGCGCTGGAACGCACCTGCGCATCCGTGCGCGCCACTGTCGAACAGCTTGTGCGTCCGCTTGCCGATCGCGGCATTCCGTGGGCGGTGACATTCGGCAACCACGATTTTCAATGCGGGCTCAGCAATGCGGAAATCGAAAGCATTTGCAGGGAATTTCCCGGATGCGTGAACCCTGAGCCTACGGGAGGCGAGAGCGGCCTCGGGGACGCAAATTCTGCAAATTCTGTGGGAAGCATGGATTCTGCGGAAGATGCAGGTTTCGTGCAACTCCGGGCGGAATCGTATTTGCCGAATCAGCGCGTATTCGCTTGCGAGCCGGGCACCTTCGCATTGCCGGTTGCCGATGTGGACCATACGATGTCCGTGCTGGGCTTGGTATTGCTGGATTCGGGCGATTACGCGCGTTCCGGCGGGTACGGAAGTCCGTCGCAGCCGCATTGCAGTTTCTTGCCGAAGTGCCGAAAGCGATGCGTGCGCAATCGCAGGAAATTGGGCGATCGCAGGAACCGGCGGTCCCGTGCATGGTATTCCAGCATTTTCCGGTGCAACAGTATTACCAACTGCTTAAGCCGGCCGCGGCGAATGCGGCGCGTGCGATTGAAGGCTACCGCAATTTCGCTGGAAAACATTACGTTTTGGATGAGGAAAAAACGCTTCCCGGCAGTATCTGGGGGAGGGTGTCAGCTGCCCGGATGCCGACAGCGGTGAATTCGCGATATTGGAACAGCATGACTATTTTGCGATTTCCGCGGGGCATGATCACCGCAACGCATTCGTTGGAACAGTGCCGGTTTCGCGAGAAATGGCTCGGCTGATGCGCAGACGGCGGCTTCGCCAGGCAAGGTTGGCGGTCTGATGATGATCGCGTCGCCCACCAGCGGTTTCGGATCGTATGGTCCGGTGCCGCAGAAGCGGGCCGCGCGGCTGATCGAGTTCGACATCCGCCATCCGTACGAGCCGCGTACGCAGCTGCTTGAATACGGCGAATTGGTGGGCAAACCGAGCGCGGGCAAGGCGTACGCGTACGGCATGACCAGTGAATCGAAGCCCGAATCCGAAGGCGTGGATCTGCTGCATCGGCCGACATGGTGGAGCAAACTGTTGACTTGGCTGCGTAAGAAGTAGCTGAAAAGAGCGAAACGACAAATCCTGCAAGGAAATGGCAAAACTTGCGGAAGGCAGGAAATGGCAAAACCGTGTCCTGCATGCATCGCGGAACACGGTTGAGAGGCTGTATATTGCCCGTCAGCGACCGGAAGAAGCCTTAATCAAGGCGTCGGTCAAATACTTGCCGGCAGCCATAACCAGCGGGGCGTAACGGCGTCCGGGATTGGACCCCATACGACCGTCCGGGCCGGAAATCGAAATTGCGGCAATCACCTGACCGGAAGCATTGCGAATCGGCGCGGAAATCGAGCATACGCCCTCATCGCGCTCGTTGACCGACTCGGCCCAACCGCGCTTGCGCACGGCGGTAAGCTTGGCCGCGGTGAACTTGGCGTGACGCAACCCCTGATGCAGGCGTTCGGAATCCTCCCAAGCCAGCAAAATCTGGGCCGCGGAACCGGCCTCCATCGACAGCATCGCACCAACCGGAATGGAATCACGCAAACCGGAAGCGCGCTCCACGGCGGCGATGCACACGCGCATATCGCCTTGACGGCGGTAAATCTGCGCGGATTCGCCAGTGCGATCCAGCAACGTCTGCAAAATCGGCGCGGCTGCGGTCAGCAAACGATCCTCGCCGGCAGCAGCGGCCAATTCCGCAAAAACGCGAGCCAAGCACGAAACGACCATGCTGATCACGCAACACAAAACGGTGACGCTCCAACGCAATCGCCAGTCGATGCGCGGTCGGTCGGGCCAAGCCCGTCGAGGAAACCAGCTGTCCGAGCGTTGCCGGACCGGATTCAAGCGCGTCAAGGATTTTGACGGTCTTGTCAAGCACGCCCACACCGGAATGAATCTCATTGCTTTGAGAAGACGTCGTGTGGTGGGTCTCAGCTGGAAGCTCAGTCTCATCCGACTGCGATTCAGGCATGGTGGTGCTTGTATTCGAAGAGTCATAAGAGGGATTATGCCATCTCACATATTGAAATGCAAAATGTACGCAATGTCGGACTGCGGTAGAGCAGGTATTTTAATCTTTACTCAGTTATGGAAAAAGCTGGAAAAAAATCTGAATTTTCAACGATTTTGTAGGTACATACGGGGAGGTATGCCACAATCGCGGCGATTTGACATGATCTGGAGTGAACTTGGCCCATATGTGATGTGTGCGTTGCATGCAAGTATCTCATATACCGGCATAAAACGCGTTCGAACCAGGCTCGAACACCATAGGCTTATAGCACGAACAACGCGGGTTGGCAATACCGCGAGGAAAAAGCGAGGAAAAATTCGAGGAGGTCCCGCAATGGGAACGACATTGGCCGAGAAGGTCTGGGCCGATCATTTGGTACGCAAGGGTAGTGATGGGGCTCCCGACTTGCTGTACATTGATCTGATGCTCATGCACGAAGTTACCAGTCCGCAGGCATTCGAAGCTTGCGACTGGCCGGACGCAAGCCACGTCACCTTGACCAGCTGATCGCAACGGAAGATCACAACACGCCGACTGCGACATCGACCGCCCGAATCCGGATAAGATCTCCGCGCTGCAGCTAAGCACGCTCGAAAAGAACTGCAAGGATTTCGGCGTACGTCTGTGCCCGCTGGGAGACGCCGATCAGGGCGTGGTGCACGCGTTCGCGCCGGTGCTGGGCCTGACGCAGCCGGGCATGACGATCGTGTGCGGTGACTCGCACACCTCCACGCACGGCGCGTTCGGTGCCATGGCCATCGGCATCGGCACCTCCGAAGTCGAACATGTTATGGCAACGCAGACCCTGAGCCTGAAGCCGTTCAAGACCATGGCCGTGAATATCGAAGGTGAACTGCCGAAGGGCGTCACCGCAAAAGACATTATTCTTGCGATTATCGCGAAGATCGGCACCGGTGGCGGCCAAGGGCACGTCATTGAATATCGTGGTGAGGCCATCAAGAAACTGTCGATGGACGCACGCATGACCATCTGCAACATGTCGATCGAAGCGGGCGCTCGCGCCGGCATGATCGCGCCGGACGAAGTGACGTTCGAATATCTGAAGGGACGCCCGCATGCGCCGGAAGGTGAAATGTGGGACAAGGCCATCGAATACTGGAAGACGCTGAAAACCGATGACGACGCCGTATTCGACAAGGAAGTGACCATCAAGGCCGAAGATCTCGAGCCGTATGTGACGTGGGGCACCAACCCGGGTCAGGGCATCAAGATTTCCGGCGTGGTGCCGGATCCGGCTTCGTTCAACGATGAAACCGAGCGCACCGCGGCCGAGCGTGCCATTGCCTACATGGCTTGACGCCGGGCATGCGCATCAAAGACATTGCCGTGGATACCGTGTTCATCGGCTCCTGCACCAACGGACGTCTCGAGGATCTGCGTGTGGCCGCTTCCATTATGAAGGGGCATCACAAGGCCGAAAACATTCACCGCGTGCTCGTGGTGCCGGCCTCCTCTCGCGTGCGTTTGCAGGCGGAAAAGGAAGGACTTGACAAGATCTTCAAGGACTTCGGTGCCGAATGGCGTAACGCAGGCTGCTCCATGTGCCTGGGCATGAACCCCGACAAGATGGTGGCCCGCGAACGTTCCATCTCCACTTCGAACCGCAATTTTCGAAGGTCGACAGGGCAAGGGGTCGCGTACGCATCTGGCGTCGCCGGCGGTCGCCGCCGCAACGGCCATCCGCGGTACCATCTCGTCTCCGGCTGATCTGTGAATCGTTGAGAATGCTTGAAAACCTGAGAAATCTTGGATTTCCGGCATTCTGTGAATCGTTACATCGAAAGAAATAGTGAAATGGAAAAACTGACTACTCTTACCGGCGTGGCCGTGCCGCTTCGCCGTTCCAATGTCGATACTGACCAGATTATTCCAGCCGTGTTCTTGAAGCGCGTGCAGAAGTCCGGTTTCGACGACGCGCTGTTCTATGCGTGGCGTCGCGATCCGGAATTCGTGCTCAACCAGCCGGAATACAAGCGGGGCAAGATTCTCGTTGCCGGACCGGATTTCGGTATCGGATCTTCTCGTGAACATGCCGTGTGGGCATTGCATGATTACGGCTTCCGCGTGGTGATTTCGTCTCGTTTCGCCGACATTTTCTACGGCAACACCGCGAAGAACGGCGTGCTGGCTGCGATTATGCCGCAGGAATCCGTTGAGTTGCTGTGGAAGCTGCTTGACGAGGAGCCGGGCCGTGATATGACGGTGAGCCTGGAGGATCGCACGGTGACGTGCGGCGACGTGACGCTGCCGTTCGAAGTGAACGACTATACCCGTTGGCGCCTGATGAACGGCTATGACGATATCGATCTGACGTTGCAGTATGAAGACGATATTGTGACATACGAGAAGATGCGTGCCGAAAAGTTCCCGTTCAAGCCGAAGACGCTGCCGGCGAAGCGTGAGCCGGAGCAGTTGATCGCGTCCGCGCGCGAAGGCGAATACCCGGATTGGCAGGGCCCGCTTGCCGATCGCGGCATCATCTGAGTTGGCGGCTGGCTAGGTGCGCGGGCTGCCTGCGGGGTGATTCCTCCAGTGGGCGGAAGGAACACCCCGCTTGCGTTGTTGCGCGGGCTGTTTGCGGGAGGATTTTTCCAGTGGGTGGAAGAATTGGGACGTCGGGATGATTGTTCGCGGGAGGATTCTTCCAGTGACTGGAGGATTGGGATGTTATGTGATGCGTGAGCGGGAGGATTCTTCCAGTAGGTGGATGTTTTTGGACTTTGAGACGGTCCGTAGCGGGGTGATTCCTCCACTGGGTGGAGGTTTTGGGACGATTAGGGGACTCATATTGTCCGGATTCTTCCAGTGACTGGAAGGATTGGGACGTTGGGATTGCTGATTATGTGAGATTTGCGCGGGTTTTGCATATGAGACGCGCTATGGTGGGCTTATTGTTTCGTGCTTTCGTAGCTTTCGGAGAGAAAAATGAGCCAGGGTTTTGCGCCGTTTTATGATGTCAATCGCACGTATGAAGACAACTATTTTGCAAGGGCCGTTCGGCGCGTTTGCCGAAGTGTTGCGGGCTGATGCGTCCGATTCTGCGGGATCGGTCACGTCTGTTGTTGCTGAGGTTGCGTCCGATTCCTCCAGTGAGGTTCAGGGCGTTCAGACCATTCAGGCCGCTCAAGCGCAGGAATTCCTTGGTTTTCGTGTGAATCTGCCGTTCGGTATTCCAGCTGGTCCGCTGCTGAATGAGCGTTTCACCACGGCCGCTTTCCGTATGGGCTTCGATCTGGCGGTATACAAGACGGTTCGTTCCCGCGCATGGGGCTGCAATGCGTTCCCGAACGTGCTGGCCGTGCATCCGCGGAATGCCGATGGTTCGCTGGTTCCGGGCAGTGCCGAACTTGACGAGGGTGTGCTTGCCGATACCCGTTATGAGCTTCCGATTTCGATTTCCAACAGTTTCGGCGTTCCCTCCCGTGATCCCGACGAATGGCAGCCGGACATGCAGAAGGCAATCGCCGCAGCCGGTGACGGCCAGCTGCTGGTGCCGAGCTTCCAAGGCTCCCGCGTGGAGGGCATGGATCGTGAAGCGTATATCGCCGATCATGTCACCACCGCGCATTTGGTTGCCGAAACTGGCGCTGGCCTGATGGAAATGAACACCAGCTGCCCGAATGAGGGACATAATCGTCTGTTGTGCCACGATCCGCATTTGGTCGGCGAGATTACGGAAGCGGTGAAGAACGAAATCGGCGATCGTCCGCTGATCGTGAAGCTCGCATACATTCCGAATGATGCCGATCTGGAAATTATGGTGAAGGAAACCGCCGGCCATGGCGCGGTGCAGGGTTTCTCCACCATTAACACAATCTCCGCGAAGCTGGTGGATGCGAACGGCAATCAGCATTGCCAGGCGCGGGGCGTGACCGTTCGGGCGTATGTGGCAATGCGATTCGTGGTGCAGGTCTCGATATGGTTGGCCGCCTGAATGCGATTCGCGAGAAGCTGGGTCTTGATTTTGCGATCGTTGGCGTGGGCGGTGTGATTCGTCCGGAAGATTACAAGGCGTACCGTGAGGCTGGTGCAAACGCGGTGATGAGCGCTACGGGTGCCATGTGGAACGCCCGTTTGGCGCAAGACATTAAAGCCGCACTGTAGTCACAGGTTCAATTGCGCCTGATTTGCGCTCTGTTGCGTTTCACCGTCCATTTTTCCCATTCGCTGGAAGGATTAGTGCAGCACGGGGGGTAGCTGTCCGTCCTGATTCTTCCAGTGACTGGAGGTTTTGGACGGTGGAGGGGCTTGTATCGGGAGGATTCTTCCACCGACTGGAAGTTTTTTGCCCGCTGGGATGCGGTTTGGCGGGTGGATTGTTCCAGTGGCTGGGAATTTTGGTCGAAAGTCGAACGAAATTGGGAGACACTGCGCTGAACGCGGCATTTCACGAGCCCACTACATGCCTTATGGCAAACTGAGGGTTAGTGTGTTTCAAGCTTGAACCGTATAAGGGAAGCGAAAGAGGTTGAGCGTGTCTGACAACAACAACGACATTCTGCACGTCGAAGGTGGCAAGCCGCTGAACGGCACCATCAAGGTGCGTGGCGCGAAGAACTTCGTGAGCAAGGCCATGGTGGCGGCGCTGCTCGCCCCGGGTACGTCCGTGTTGAAGAATGTTCCGGAGATTCGCGACGTGCATGTGGTCTCCGACTTGCTGCGTCTGCATGGCGTGGACGTTACGGTGGATGGCGATCACGGCGTGGTCACGATCGACGCCACGAATGTGCAGCTTGCCGATGTGGCCGACGTGGATACGCTGTCTGGTTCGTCGCGTATTCCGATTCTGTTCTCCGGCCCGCTGCTGCACCGTTTGGGTGAGGCGTTCATTCCGGCTCTCGGCGGATGCAATATTGGCGGTCGTCCGATTGATTTCCACCTGGAAACGTTGCGCAAGTTGGGTGCCAACGTCGATAAGGAACATAAGGACGGCATTCATATCACCGCTCCGAACGGTTTGCATGGCGCGAAGATTCACCTGCCGTACCCGTCGGTGGGCGCTACCGAGCAGACGTTGCTTGCCGCCGTGCTTGCTGAGGGCAAGACGGAGCTTTCCGGCGCTGCCACCGAACCTGAAATCATGGATTTGGTGTGCGTGCTGCAGAAGATGGGCGCGATCATTTCCGTGGATGTGGATCGTACGTTCCGCATCGAAGGCGTGAAGGAACTGAAGGGTTACACGCACACTTCGCTGACCGACCGCATCGAGGCCGCTTCCTGGGCTTCCGCGGCATTGGCCACGCATGGCGACATTTTTCGTCAAGGGTGCTACGCAGCCTGAAATGATGACGTTCCTGAACGTGTTCCGCAAGATTGGTGGTGAGTTCGACATTACCGATAACGGCATTCGTTTCTGGCATCCGGGCGGCGATTTGAAGCCGGTCGCGATCGAAACCGACGTGCATCCGGGCTTCATGACCGACTGGCAGCAGCCGCTGGTGGTGGCGTTGACGCAGGCGAAGGGCCTGTCGATCGTGCACGAAACGGTGTATGAGAATCGTTTCGGTTTCACGAAGCCACTGGTGCAGATGGGTGCCACGATTCAGCTGTATCGCGAATGCCTCGGATCGCTGCCATGCCGTTTCCAGCAGCGCAACTACAAGCATTCCGCGGTTATTTTCGGACCGACCCCGCTGACCGGCCGCGATATTGACGTGCCGGATCTGCGTGGCGGCTTCAGCCATCTGATTGCCGCGTTGGCGGCAAAGGGCCCGTCCAATGTGCAGGGCATTTCGCTGATTGACCGCGGTTATGCCGATTTCCGTGGCAAGCTCGAAGCTCTCGGCGCAGATTTCGACTGATTTGTTGCTTGATTTATCGCTGATATAGCTTGATTGGCTTGGTAAGGCCGGTGTTCACAACAGTGGGCACCGGCTTTTTGCTTACACATTGCCGTTGCTCGTTCTCAAAAACTTAGTAATTCAGTGTATAAATTATTGAACTTAATTTAGGGGGGTTATGGCGCATAATAGTGATGCAAAAGTTTTTATTGTTTTTGAAAATAATGTCGATTTTCGGCAGAGATTCTTTCGGAATAGCATTATGATTGTCGATATCGAATGGCGTTTGCAACGAGGTGAACAGCCGAAGATATGAGGGTTTCCCTCATCGTTATTGTGTTTACTGCATGTCCAGACGGATTCTAGGGATAGTCGCAACATCTTCGTCGTCAATCGTCCTCCAGCCTATCCACCAGTTCCGCCTTTTCGTATATTCCGTGTTTTTGTATTTCGTGTGTGCGTCGTGCATGAGCGCAATCGTTCCAACCAAGCGGAATGGGTGGTGGCAGAATGGAACGCATGGCATCCAAAGGAAAACCCTCGCCGCGTTCCGCGGTCAAACCGTTAAGCGACGAACAAGTCGCAAAGCTCGCACAGCGTCACCATCTCGTTGACCCAACCCACGACTTTCCATGCGGGCCGCGCAAAGCCAATGAAGCCGAAATCGCGGCGCAGAATCCGAAAGCGACCCATCGTCTGCTCACCGGATGCGACATCGTATTCCGCAACCGCACCAAACTCAAGGCGTGGGGCATCGAACACGTGCCGGAAACCGGTCCGTTCATCACCGCGGCCACGCACGTCACCATGTTTGACGTGTTCGTGCCCATGATCTCCATGTTCCATCAAGGCCGCCGTCCGCGCTACATGGCCAAAGCCGAAATGGCCTCGTGGCCGCTGATCGGCAAATGGTTCCAACTGGTAGGCATGCAGCCCGTGCAACGCCGTTCGGGCAAGGCGAAAGCCATCGAGGAAACCTCCGTGGAAATCCTTACCTCCGGCCGACCCCTAACCGTATGGCCGGAAGGCACGGTAACGCGCGACCCGCAGAAATGGCCGATGAGCATGAAAAACGGCGTGGGCATGATCGCGCTTGAGGCTTCGCGCCGACTCGGCTACCAGATTCCGCTGTATTGCGCGGTAACGTGGGGCGCGGCAAGCATCAACCATTGGTGGCCGTGGCCGCGTAAAAAACGTGGTCATGTGCTACGACGAGGCGCTTGATTATGCGGATCTGCTCGCCGATTGCGATTCCTGGGGTGAGGAAGTGCCGGAGGATCTCGCCAACGAACTTACCCGACGCATCCGCGTGCGTATGACCGAAGTCATGGCCGAAATCCGCGGCGAACAAGCCCCCGATGGATATTGGGATTATCGTACGATGAGCCGAGTGAAGGACTGAATCGAAGAAGGCCGAATCGAAAAAAGACCGCACACGCGATTGCTGAAATGCGGTAATCGAAATACTGCCAGCCGATTGCGCATACGTATGGCGCGTATTGCGGCATATATCGCGGTGTGCGTAGCCGGCGGTAGCATAGGAAAAGCAATTTTTTTGAGCCAAGACTCGGGTTATGAATGATGCCCGGAGTAATGCAAGGAGCAAATATGACGAACGTGACGGTACTGGGCGCAGGAGCTTGGGGAACCGCTTTCGGTCAGGTGCTTGCCGATGCAGGCAACAATGTGACTATGTGGGCCATCGAACCGGAGATTGTGGAAGGCATTCGCGACCACCATCACAACGGTGTTCGCCTGCCCAGCGTGAAAGTGCTGCCAAGCAACATGACCGCCACCGCGACCGTGCCGAAGCCGTAGCCAACGCCGACATTGTGATCGTGGCCATCGCCGCACAGTTCGCCCGCGTCGCGCTCGTCGAATTCAAGGACCTGATTCCCGAAACCGCACTCGTCGCCTCGCTGATGAAAGGCATCGAACGCACCACCGGCAAGCGCATGGATGAAGTCGTTATGGAAACGCTCGACCTGCCGGCCGACCGCTTCGCCGCGATTTCCGGACCGAACCTGAGCAAGCAGATCGCCGACCGCGAGCCGGCCGCAACCGTGGTCGCCTGCGAAAATCTCGACAATGCGCGCAAGATCGCAGCCGCTTGCACCACCGACTATTTCCGTGCGTTCGTAACCCGCGACGTGATCGGCTTGGAAATGTGTGGATCGCTGAAGAATGTGGTCGCGCTGGCCGTGGGCATGGCCCGCGGCGCCGGCTACGGCGAAAATACCGCCGCCATGATCGAAACCCGTGGCCTGGCCGAACTGACCGCCCTGGGCGAGGCGGCAGGCGCCGATCCGAAGACGTTCGCCGGTTTGGCTGGCGTGGGCGACCTGATCGCCACCTGCGGATCCCCGTTGAGCCGCAACTACACGTTCGGATCCAACTTGGGCAAGGGATTGAGCGTTGAGGAAGCCACCAAGGTGAGCAACGGCGTGGCCGAAGGCGTGCCGACCACCGATGCGGTGGTGGCGCTCGGCAAGCAGTATGGCGTGCCCACGCCGCTCGCCACGGCCATGAGCCACGTGCTTTCCGATGGCATCTCCTGCGCGCAGATGCTGTCCGAACTTTTCGGCGAAGGCATCAGCGAAGAATAAGCTTTCCGCAACATCGCGATTGCAGATAAGACCGCACTTTCAGGTGCGTTTCTTTTATTTTCGAGGCATGCGATTGCGTAAAACGTCAATCGGAATGTGTCAATCGTCAATCGCCATATATTTCGGCAATAATAGTAAATCTGTATAAAAATAGTCTAATCGTGATTAGTCTAATCGTGATTAGACAAAGCGATTAAGCTCGGTTTTTTCAGGTTGCAATCGCATCATTCCAACGTTTGATTCCGTATTCTATGATTCATGAAAATAGGACATGAGTGACGGGCGTGTGCAATTATGGTTCGTCGTGTGTGGGCTGTGGGGTGCGGTTTGTATACTGAACTGCGATATTGCGAATGCGTGGTATCGCGGGCGAACAGAAGTGCGAACGGCGCGATATTGCGAAGACAGACAGTACAGACAGTATTGGCAGACGGTATTGGGCGCGCGTGCGTTCAACGGACCAACTTATGGAGCATAAGACAAAGATGGCAAAACAGCGCATTGTGGTGATGTATGGCGGCAAGCGACGAGCATTCGATTTCCTGCATCTCTGCGGCGGGCGTGCTGCGCGCGTTGGATACTGACAAGTTCGAAGCCATTGAGGTGGGAATCACCAAGAACGGCGAGTGGATCGTAGGCGGCGAGGATCCACGCAAGTGGAACATGAGCGAAGGCCTGCCGATGGTGGAGAAGACGGATTCCTCCAAAGATGTGGTGCTGGATGTGGCACTCGGCCAGGATGGTTTCTTCGCTCGTGAAGATGACGGCACGCTGACTTCGCTTGGCCACGTGGACGCCGTGCTTCCGGTATTGCATGGTCCGTACGGTGAGGATGGCACGATTCAGGGCCTGTTCGAAATGATGAACGTGCCATACGTTGGCTGCGGTGTGCTCGCTTCCGCCGCTTGCATGGACAAGCATTATACGAAGGTATTGCTGGCTGCGGCCGGTATTCCCGTGGCTCCCGGCATCACGTTGGATGTGCGCGATTATGATGCCGCTTCCGAATTCGCCGCCGAAGCGGACGAGATGCTTGCCGCGGTGCAGCAGGCCGGATTGCAGTACCCGCTGTTCGTGAAGCCGTCCCGCGCCGGTTCCAGCTTCGGCGTGACCAAGGTCGAACATGAGGGCGATGCGGCCGAGCTTGCCGCCGCAGTGTTCGAAGCGTCCCACCATGATTGGCGTGTGCTCGTGGAACAGGGCATCGACGCGCGCGAAATCGAATGCGCCGTGCTCTGCCCGAAGGCCGGCGAGGCTCCGCAGGCCAGCTGGCCGGGCGAAATCGTGCTTGACAAGCGTGCCGAGGGCGACGACCAGTTCTATGATTTCGACAGCAAGTACGTGAACTCCGACGCAAGCCATGTGGAAGTGCCCGCAAGCCTGCCGGAAGAAACTCTGAACCGCGTGCGCGAAACCGCCAAAAAAAGCGTTCATCGCAGTCGACGGCGCCGGCCTGAGTCGTGTCGACACCTTCGTGACGGCCGACGGCGAAGTGATGGTCAACGAAATCAACACCATGCCGGGCTTCACCCCGATTTCCATGTATCCCAAGGCATGGGAGGCAACCGGCGTGAGCTACACCGATCTGATCACCATGCTGATCGAGGGCGTGCTGCGCTGATTTCGATTGGGTGGTTGCTCCGCGTCCGATCGCCGCGCTCGCCGTGTGAGCTGTTTCGTTGCGGACGCCCATGACGACGGTCATGAGATTGTAAGCTGATATTCAGCATTCCTGTACTAAGGTGCTGGATATCAGCATTTTTCGTATATGCACCCCGTGCACGTCGTCGCAAAGGCAAATATGACGTTTCCGCAGTACCCCCAATATCCGCAGCGGCCGCAACAACCGCATCCGCAGCAGAATCCACAACAGCCATCCCAATATCAGCAACAACCGCAGTATCCGCAGCCACAAGCCAATCCTTATGAACTTTGGCTCAGGCGCGTGAAAAGCGTGTTCTCCCGCATCGGCGCAGGCATGTGCCTGATGGTGGTGATCTGGTATGCGCTTGCAACGGTGCTTTCCGGCATGCTCTATCAGGTACTGCACACCACGAATCTGCCGAATTGGGCGGTGTATGTGGCATCGGATACCCCTTTGTATCTCGTGGCCATGCCGCTCGCGGTACTGATTATAGGCAAATCGTCGGTCATTGAAACACGCAAGTTCGACATGAAGCGGGCCAATTCTTCAAACTGCTGGTCATGTGCTTCCCGCTCATGTATGTGGGCAGTCTCATCGGCAATATGCTGGCGGCTCTGCTGTCCGGAGGCAAAGCCAGCAATTCGGTGAGCGATCTGGCCATGCAATTCGACGTGTGGAACGTGGTGTTCCTCGTGATTCTCGGACCGTTGTTCGAAGAATGGATCTTCCGCAAGGAACTCATCAGCCGCACGCGCAAATACGGCGAAAAAACCGCGATCGTGTTCTCCGCGCTGTTCTTTGCTCTGGTGCACATGAACCTGTTCCAGTTCTTCTACGCATTCGCATTGGGTCTTATGTTCGGCTACGTGTACGTGCGCACCAGCAACTGCGTTATTCGGTGGCCATGCACATGATCGTCAACTTCATGGGCGGCGTGGTTGCGCCATGGGTGGTGACGAACATTGACATCGACAGTCTGATGAACGTGCTGACCAGTGCGGAAAACGGCGACGGAACGGCCATGATGCAGTGGATGGGCCAGAATGCGACGGGAATGATGATATTCGGCATCTATATGCTGCTATATTACGGTCTGATCATCGCGGGCATAGTGTTGCTTATCCGCAATCGCAAGAACTTTGAATTCTATACCGCACCGGAAGAACTGCCTCGCGGCATGCGCACGAGCACGGCAATACTGAACGTCGGTGTAGTTACTTACATTGTAGTGACGGTTATTATTACGTCAATCAATCTAATGATGACAATAATTTCAGTATAAAAAAAAAGTGCCGCATGTGGACTACTGCATGCGCACTTTATATATATGGGTCAACCGCGATTTCTTATGTTCGCGAGGATATTACGATTCTTTGTTAATGGCGCGATTCTCAAGAAAATCAGCATTGGCGATGGAACGTGCCACGGCGTTGATCATGTCGGGAAGCAACGATTCCGGCTTGGCGTACGCGCACACTTCGACATTGATGCCGTAAGGGGAGTAGCCGGTCAGTCTTACTTTCGGAGGGAAGCGCGGATCGGCCAAATCGGCGGTATCGCGCTGCACGGCCTGAACCACCTGACGGGTCATCTCGTCGATGTCGGTACCGGCCTTGGCGGTAAACGGCACACGAACCAGCATCTCATTGGACGGATTGAGTTTTTCCAGTGACGCGGTGTTCAGAATCGAATTCGGAATGATCTTGACGTTGCCATTGCGCTCGCGCACCACGGTCTGACGCCAGTTGATATCTTCGACCACGCCATCGGTGCCCGCCACATTCACCAGATCGCCCGGCTGGATTACACGGCCAAGCATCAGACCGAAACCGCCGATGATGTTCGCGATCGTATCTTTCATACCGAGCGACACCGCAAGACCACCAATGCCGAGCGCGGTGAAAATCGTGGTCGGATTAATGCCGAACACCGGCTGCAGCACAGTGCCCACAGCCAACGTCCACACCACCGCGCGCAGAATATTGATGAAAATCGAAGACGTTCGGCACTTGCGAACGGTCCAGTACTTTGCTCACGATTCGGGTAAGCGCCTTGTCGATAACGGCCGCAGCAGTGCAACGACAATGAGCAGAATGATTTTTCCGGAATTGGTTTTCAGCCAATCCACAACGATTCCAATCGGTTCCATAGTGTTCTGAAGCGTCCCTTCATAAGTTTGATTCGCATGCATTACTGGTGCGCGCGACTTGCGTTCGCTGCGTCTGCGATGCGTGTTCGAGATGCGTGTTCGCAACTTGTGTTCGCACATATCCTACAGTGCGTGGCTGAGTCGGTTTGAGCGTGGGTGTGCGGGGGCGTGCGCGAGAACATGTGGGAATGCGCGTGGTGACATGTGTCCGGAGCCGTGAACGGACTAAAGTTGAGGCATGGGCAATGTTGTGGATTATGTGCGCCGCGAGTTCCGCGGGTTTGGCGAATTGGCGTTCAGCAATGTCGATTCCTTGGTGCTTTCCGAGCTTTCCTACATGCGATTGCCGGGCTTGGTTCCAGCATTCGGCGAGGCCAAGTCGGTGGCGACCGTGCCGATCCGTGACTTGCTGCGCGCCGAAAGCTACGATGAGATGTTTGTTTCTAATTCCTCTGAAATGAATGATTATCGGCTTTCGTTGCTGCGCGCGGTTTGCGAATCGCCGCGATTCCGCGGGTTGCGGGTGGGGGAGTATGACGAACGTTGGATGAGGGCGAGCAGCAGCAATTCGCTGCGATGACCTCGATTTGGGTGCGATTCGGCTTATATGTTGCGTTCCGTGGCACTGACGGCACGCTCGTCGGTTGGAAAGAGGATTTAATATGGCGGTGCGCTGCCCAGTGCCGTCGCAAGAATCGGCATATCGATATGCGGACTCGATCTGGACAGGACGGAACGTTTCCTCTCGGCGAAAAAATCACCCGACATTATGATCGGCGGGCATTCCAAAGGCGGCAATATGGCGGTATATGCGGCCATGCAAATCACGCAAAGCGATATTGAAGCGACCAACGAACGCGCGCAACGGCTCGGACTGCTGCCGGCGCTCGGAGGAAGCGTGCCGGGACGCAACTGCAGAATCTCCCGCATCTTCTCGCATGACGGTCCTGGAATGTCTCAAGTCATGGTGCATAGCCGCGCATATCAGGCAATCGCGGCACGAATCGACAAAACCGTGCCGGAATCCTCCATTATCGGCATGCTGTTGCAATCGCAAATCAAACCAACCTTCGTCAAAGCCGACGCCATAAGCATTCTGCAGCATATGGGATCAAGCTGGCAAGTGACGCAATCCGGCGAATTCGAGCAGGCAAGCGAGCTGACAGGCGGTGCGCAACTCATCGGCAAAACCATTGACGGATGGTTCGACCGCGTAAGCCAGGAACAACGCGAACGGGCCATCAACCAGATATACGACATCTTCGCAGCCGCGGGGTACGGTAATATCGCTGATCTGGTGGCGCATTGGACGGATTCGCTGCCGAAAATCGTGGCAGCCGCCAGAGGTACCGACGTGCAAACGCGCGAACTCATCAAAGACGTGTTCAAGGCGATTCCAGCCAGTGCGGCGAAAGTCGCTGTCGGGGAACTGCGCAACGACAAGGAGGGGGATGCGTGATGGGCAATATTATTGACTATGCGCGCACGGAAACGCGCAGTTTCGAGGCATTGCCGTTCCGCGAGGCTGACGCATTGGTGTTGGCGCAGCTTTCGTACGACGAAGTACCGGAATGCGTGCTGCGATTGGACGATTTGGTAGCGAAATACGGTACGTTGCAGGCGCGTGCGAAGCAATTCGATATTCGGCGTCCGATCGCATCGTTGCGTATGCTGCGCAAGCCCCGTTGGCCG
>ENA-OQCD01000186-OQCD01000186.1-human-gut-metagenome-genome-assembly--contig:-NODE-186-length-16646-cov-1.316121_pt1 | contig 16646 bp, 26 predicted proteins | sample MGYA00242755_ERZ504571 | MGnify/ENA primary metagenome ERZ504571 (study PRJEB26092, sample SAMD00036274) | human gut metagenome | host: Homo sapiens | study: EMG produced TPA metagenomics assembly of...
TCGTTGTTTTCTTCACCGCGTCCTTCTTGGTATTGCGGTAGTACCAAGAACTGTGACTTCATAATATCATCCGTTGTTTTTTATGTCAACTGTTAATACTAACCTAATATTTTTTATTATTTTTGTGCAATTTTACCTATTGTGTTTTCCTTTTTTCTATTTTATAATCCAATTAAATATCCGTGGTACTACCACAAACCATTCAAAAAAATACTCATAATACATTAAGGAGGACTATTACATATGTCTATTCATTAAAAGGTATCACATGGTCTCACAGCAGAGGCTTTACTTCTATAGTTGCTGTATCTCAGAGATTTTCTGAATTACATCCTGATGTTGAGATCACTTGGGGAAAAACGTTCTTTACAAGAATTTGCAGATGCACCATTAGAAAATCTTGCAAAGAGTTATGATCTTCTTATTATAGATCATCCATGGGCTGGATTTGCTGCAAAACATGGCATCTTATTACCATTAAATGAATATCTTCCAACTGATTATTTAAAAGATCAAGAAGAAAACTCCGTTGGAAAATCTCATATCAGTTATAACTTTGAAGGTTTTCAAAGTGCTCTGGCTATAGATGCTGCAACTCCAATTGCCGTGTACCGACCAGATCTGCTTTCTAATGATGAAGTACCTTCAACATTTGATGATGTTTTATCTCTTGCAAAGAAGAATAAGGTTATTTATGCTGGAATTCCTTTAAATCTGTTAATGGATTTCTATATGTTCTGTAATACAATGGATGACTCTTTCTTTAGCGAAGATCGTTTTTGTTTCAAAAAGAAAACTGGTACAACTGTCCTTGAACTTATGAGAGAACTTGCTTCTTATTTGTACGAAAAGATATTTTTTAACTGGGATCCGATTCAGGTCCATGAAGTACTGTCCAGCAAAAATGACTATTCCTACTGTCCTTTTGCATATGGCTATACAAATTATTCAAGAAATGGTTATTGCGAACATCTTTTAAAAGCTACGGATGTTGTAACATGGAATGATAAATTATTAAAACAGTCCTTGGCGGAACTGGTCTTGCAATTTCAAGCCAATGCGAACATAAAGATCAAGCTGTAGCATTTGCAAAATATGCCGCTTCTCCTGAGATTCAAAAGACACTGTTCTTTGACAATGGAGGCCAGCCTGGTCATCGTGCTGCATGGACAGATACAGAGACAAACCGCCGCTGCATGGATTTCTTTAAAGATACATTAAAAACTTTAGATGCATCTTACTTACGACCTCGTTATAGTGGTTACTTATACTTTCAGGATCATGCGGGTGATTATATTCAGGATTATGTAATGAACGGCGGAAATGTAGATGATACTCTGAATAAATTACAACAGTTATATGAAACTTCAAGAAAGGAGAGATCTTAATGAAACCATTAGATGGAATGATCGTTTTAGATTTCAGTCAATTTCTGGCTGGCCCTTCTGCTGCCCTTCGACTGGCTGACTTAGGCGCTCGTGTTATCAAGATTGACGCCCTGGTTCTGGAGATGGAAAGCCGTAAAATGACATTACATGATTTAATGTCTGATGGCGACAGTGTTCTTTTTCAGACCATCAATCGAAACAAGGAAAGTTACTGTGCAAACTTAAAAGATCCTCATGATCTTGAATGTGTCAAAAAATTTTAATCAAAAAAAAAAGTGATGTGATGATTGAAAACTTCCGTCCTGGAATCATGAAAAAGCTTGGCCTTGATTATGAAAGTGTTCATGAGCTTAATCCAAAATTAGTTTATGGTACAGTCACTGGATATGGTTCTACCGGTCCATGGATCGCAAAACCTGGGCAGGATCTTCTGGTTCAGTCCCTCTCAGGACTTGCATGGTTAAATGGAAATACTGATCAGCCTCCTACACCTTTTGCTTTATCTGTTGCTGATTCATATACTGGAATCCATCTTGCAGAAGGTATCCTTGCATGTCTGTTCCGACGACTTTCCACAGGCGAAGGCGGACATGTGGAAGTCAGTCTTTTGGAATCTGTTATCGATATGCAGTTTGAAGTTCTCACAACTTACCTGAATGATGGTCATCAGCCACCTGTAAGAAGTTCTTTTAATAACGCACATGCCTATTTAAGTGCACCATATGGAATTTATGAAACTTCTGACAGTTACATTGCTCTGGCTATGGGATCTATTACGGATCTTGGAAATTATTTAGAAAGCAGTAAACTGCAAAGTTATGATGATCAGCAGGAATGGTTTGAGAAACGTGATGAGATAAAATCCATCATTGCTGATATCTTAAAAACAAACACCACGGACCACTGGGTATCTCTTTTAAGATCTCATGGATACTGGTGTTCTGAAGTATTAAACTGGGAACAGCTTTTAGAACACGATGCTTTTAAGAGTCTTGAATTCCTTCAGACGATCAAACGTCCTGATAAACATGAACTGATTGTTTCAAGATGTCCTATTTCTTTCCAGGATGGACATGTCTATTCTTCAAAATGGGCACCTGAATTAGGTGAAGACACTGAAAAGATCAATCAGGAATTTTTTATTATCATAGGGAGGGAGAAACGATATGAAACCTTTAGAAAATATAACAGTATTAGATTTCAGCCAGTTTTTGTCTGCTCCATCTGCTGCTTTAAAATTAGCTGATCTCGGTGCAAATGTAATTAAAATTGAACGTCCTGACACGGGTGATATATGTAGGACTTTATATATTTCCAATTGTGTGATCGATGGGGACAGTTCTTTATTCCATGCGATCAACCGTAATAAAGATGGAATTACAATTGATCTGAAAGATGATTCCTCAAAAGATCTTTTACATGATCTGATCAAAAAAGCAGATGTTATGATCCTTAATTTCCGTCCTGGAGTTGCCAAACATCTTGGAATTGATTTTGACTCTGTATGTAAGATCAATCCAGAAATCGTTTATGGCGATATCACTGGATATGGAACATCTGGCCCTTGGAAAGATCTGCCTGGTCAAGATCTGTTAGTTCAATCTTTGTCTGGACTTGCATGGTTAAATGGAAATGCCAATCAACCTCCTATGCCTTTTGGTTTATCCATTGCTGATATGTGTGCTGGGCAGCATCTAGCTCAGGGCATCTTAGCTGGTTTAATACAATCTAAAACAAAAAAAAGAACCTGTTTATGTCCAGACAAATCTTTTGGAATCCATCCTGGATCTGCAGTTTGAAGTATTTACCACTTATCTGAATGACGGACATCAAAATCCTGTCAGAAGCACTGTAAACAATGCAAATGCTTATATTGATGCGCCTTATGGTATTTACAAAACAGCGGACGGCTATATTGCCTTAGCCATGGTTCCAATCCCTTATTTAGGAGAGCTGATCCATTGTTCTGAACTGACAAAATATACAGATCCTTCTCTTTCTGATAAAAGAGATGAGATCAAATCAATTTTATCAAAACATCTGATCACTAAAACAACGTCTCACTGGTTATCTTTGTTAGAACCTGCAGATATATGGTGTGCTGATGTTTATACATGGGAAAAGTTACTTGAATCTGACGGTTTTAAAGAACTTGATATGATCCAGAAAGTAAGCCGTGACAATGGAACACAACTATTTACAACAAGATGCCCTATCACGATTGACGGGGGAACGATTTATAAAATGAAAAAAGCAGCTCCTTCTCTCGGAGCAAACAATGCAAAATATCATATTTAATTAAATCAAAATATATAAAGGAGAAAATGTTATTATGGAACAGAAAATTTATTATGAAGATTATGAATTAGGAAGCACTCGTACAACGATCGGACGTACGATCACAGAAGCGGATATTGTTTTACATGCAGGTCAGACAGGGGATTTCTTCCCTCATCATATGGATGCCGAATTTGCAAAAACAACAGAATTCGGGAAAAGGATCGCCCATGGAACTTTGACTTTCAGTGTAGCTGTAGGTTCTACTGCAAATGTGATCAATCCTGTCGCATTTTCTTATGGATATGATCATCTTCGCTTTATCCGTCCTGTATTTATCGGTGATACGATTCACACAAAAGTTACAATTCATAACAAAGAAGATCATAAGAAAAAATCCTAATATGGGAATTATCACAGAACGTCTGGAAGTCATCAATCAGAATGATGAAACTGTTTTAGTTGCTGATCATTTATTAATGTGTCAGAAAAAAGCAGCTTTATAAAAAATCTTGATTTGCTTCCCCATATTTTTTCAGTATATATTAACAAACAAAAAAACTTCGTCTATCCTTGTCATCTCAGATAGACGAAGTTCTTTTGTTTTCTATTCTCTTATGATTTTTTATGATTCAAAAATTATCTTAAGCCTGCAGTCCCATCAAATGGTTAATAAACTGCTGAGCCGTACGTCCTGAGATTCCTCCGTGGCTTAATTCCCATTTGTTTGCTTCAAGTTTCAGTTCATCTTCACCCATGTTGATTCCTGCTTTGCGGGCAAGTTCGAAGACGATCTCGAAGTATTCTTTCTGGCTTGGTTTTGAGTAGTTGATCGTCACACCAAACGGTTTACCAGAGATAATTTTTCTTCCATTGTATCGGATCTGTGCATTCCGTTGCTGTTTTCCACATCGGATCTATCATTCCATGTCTCTTTGATCAGATGACGACGGTTAGATGTTGCATAGATCAAAATGTTCTCAGGTTTTGTTTCCACTCCACCTTCAATGACTGCTTTTAAGAACTTATATTCGATTTCAAATTCTTCAAAAGAAAGATCATCCATGTAGATGATGAATCTGTAGTTTCTGTTCTTGATCTGTGCGATCACATTGGAAAGATCTTTAAACTGATGTTTGTAGATCTCGATCATACGCAATCCCTGATCATAGTATTCATTTACAATCGCTTTGATACTTGTGGATTTACCTGTACCACTGTCACCAAATAACAGAACATTGTTTGCTTTTCTTCCTTCTACAAATGCTTCTGTATTCTCAACAAGTTTCTGTTTCTGAATCTCATATCCAACAAGGTCAGATAATACGACTTTATCCATGTTGTTGATCGCACGGAAACGGATGTTGTTATCTCCACATTCTTCGATACGGAATGCTTTGTTAAGACCGAACATACCAACTCCATAGGCTTTGTAGAAGTCTGTGACCATGTCAAAGAATTCATTCTCATCTTTGGCTGTCTCTAATCTCTCGCTTAATGCCTGAACTTTCTCGCTGACATTCTTATTGTACATTAATTCTGGTTTACCGATTGCCTGATAATCAGAGATTCTGCTGAAGCAATCTACACCTAATTCATCTTCGATTCTGCTAAAGTCAAAGTCAAATAATTCTTTAAATGCCTTAAAATCACTCTTTGCAAAGTGGTTGACACTTCCTTCACTTGCTCCGACTTTCTCGCATGTGATACTGAATGGATTTTCATTTGTGATCAGTAAGTATGTTAAATAGTTGTGCCACAGATTCTTGTCAAATGCATAGTCTGTTGCAACTTCTAAGATTCTCTTTACCTGTTTAAATACTCTTGTTCTTAAAACATCTTTTGTCTGTGATCCTTCGTCCATGCAGCGGAAAATATCACTTAACTGCATTAAGATGGATTCTTCGTCCATGTCACCGTAGATCAGTAATTTTGATACGATATTATACATCTTTTTTATCCCCCAAACTTTTTTCTTAAAATCATTCTTTTGTAACTGTTAGCAATCCTTACGTTTATTTTGGTCTTAGGTACGATGTTATACCTTTTGGTTTGTAGTTTTCAATAGTTTTATGCAATTTAATGTATAAAACTTTTTAATATTATATAGTTTCTGCATTTTTTTGCTTGTTTATTATTGATTAACAAACTTTTGAAATATATTTTTTGTAAAAAGCAATATATTCATACAAAAATAGTGAGACAAGAATTTTATTTATTCTTATCTCACTATTTTTACTTACGATATTTTATTTTAATGCTTTATCACACGGAACACTTGCTCTACCGTATCTATCAAATCTCCTGTGCATTTTTCTTCTTCATAGCATCTTCTAATGATACCGCAGATCTTACAATTGGAAAATATGCATCAATCCCTGCTTCATTGCAAGCAGTTGCACCTTTGGTCACTGTCCCCTGAGAATCCCAACGACTAATTTCCCCAATATTTCTTTCCGCAAGTTTTCGCTACTCCGATTTGGTGCTTTTCCCATCGCTGTCTGGGCATTCCTAAGCATCCTTCTCCACCATCTGCAAGAGGTTTTATGACTACTTCTGCTTCTAAATCGACTTTTTTTTATTCCTTTTTCTATAGCTTCTCCCGCCTGAATTGATGTTAAGCTTCCTTTTAGTGAATCAATCGCTACCACTATTTTCATCATAAAAACCTCACCTATTTTCCACAACCAAACAGAAATTTTCTCAGACAATCCACAGGAATCATCGTCATTGATAACAATACTGTAACAATCCAGCCTTTTGCTCCAAATGGAATACAACTAAACATCTTTCCGATCCATATAAATACTTGAAATGGAATTGCCGCTGCGTTTACGATCATAATCTGTACCAGCATGATAATAAAAAATACTTTCAGAAAATCCGGGTTCTCATTTAATCTTTTGAAAATCCCAAATCGTTCATCCCTGACATTAAATCCGTTAAATAATGCACTAAAGATAAATAAAACAAAATATGCTGTTAAATGCTGTGCTTTATTATCAAATAGATTCGTGATCACTGGTAATTTTAAGAATAAGAAACTTAATATAACCAGCATATCCCCATAAATCCTATCTGCGTCATCATGTCTTTGCTGATAATACCCTCATCACGTCTTCTCGGTGCTTCTTTCATATATTTTGAAAGTGCTGGTTCATTTCCAAGCATCATTGCTCCGAGCCCGTCCATCACAAGGTTTACAAATAATAAATGTGTGACTTTTAATGGTTCTTCTATTCCCAAAAATGGTGCAACTGCACTGACAACAACTGCTGTCACATTGATCACTAACTGGAAATTTTACAGAACTTCAAGATATTATGATAGATCGTTCTTCCATACCAGATTGCATCCTTGATTGATGAGAAGTTATCATCCAAAATAACAATCTTTCCTGCCTCTTTCGCAGCCTCTGTTCCACTTCCCATTGCAAATCCAACATCTGCACGTTTCAATGCTGGGGAGTCATTCACTCCATCACCTGTCATACCTACAACAAGATTCATTTCCTGACACAGGCGCACCATTCTTGACTTATCCGTTGGCAATGCTCTTGCAATCACACGGATCTGCGGTAAAAATAGCTTTGACTTCCTCATCACTCATCTGATTTAACTGTGCAGAAGATAAAAGCTCTATCTGATTCATTTTTTTAACAATCCTGCATCTTTTGCGATTGCTACTGCCGTCTCCAGGCGGTCTCCTGTGATCATAACAACCTGAATTCCAGCTTCCTGTACCTGCCTGATGGCATCTTTGGCTGATGGTCTGACATCGTCTCTGATCGCCACTAGTCCAATGATCACAAGGTCGTCGTTGATCTGATTCTTCACAAGCTCTTTTTTCTGAATATCCAAAAGCAAGAACACGCATTGCTTTCGCTGCCAGAGAATCAATCTTTTGATTTAATGCTTTCTGATTGATCTCTTTGATCTGTCCATCACCATCTAAATATTTTGTTGCTTTTGCAAGCAATCGTTCGGGTGCTCCTTTATAAAATGTCTTGCCTATGCTCTCAATTCTCGCCTGACTGAACTTATTGGAAGAATTGGATCCTTGATGGGCACTGACCTTACATCCGTCATTCCCATCCAACATACAAAATGTCTCTTCACCAATAAATTTCAACAACGCCTGATCCGTTGCATTTCCACCAATGACCTTATGATAAACATCAAACATCGCCTGTGTATTCTTCCCGATCGCAAGATCTAACAGCCCTTTCACCTTCCCATGATGTCTTAATTCATTTGCAGAAATTGAAGTTCCATCCGCTGTAAAGAAATCTACAACTTCCAATTCTCCCTTTGTGATCGTTCCTGTCTTATCACTGAATAAAATATTTAAAGATCCTGCTGTCTCAATTCCTTCTGCCTTACGAACTAATACATTATGATCTAACATTTTACTTGTATTTTGCATTAATACAAGAGATATCATAAGCGGCAATCCTTCTGGTACTGCACATACAATGATCACAACCGCAAGTGACACTGCATCGATCAAATCCTGCACGACCTTTGCTGGTCCCATAGAAAAATATGCCTGAAATCCACCTGCCATTATAATAAAATATACAAAATACATAACTGCGATCACGATTGCACCGATATATCCAAACTTCGATATCTGATCAGCAAGTTTTGAAAGTTTTACCTTCAATGGAGAATCTGGTTTCTTCTTCCTGCATCTCCTCAGCCATCTTCCCCCATCATCGTATGAAGTCCAACCTTCTGAACATCCATTATACCTTCACCATCAAAGATCACAGCTCCACGAAACAGAGAATATGAATCAACAAATGTATCTCCTGTAATCTCTTCTGCAAGATAAACACCCTCTCCGGCTGCTTTTCTTCTCACACTCCTCTGCTTCTCCATTTAAAGCAGAATTATTGACTTTCAGGTTTCCTGTATGCAAAATACCATCCGCAGATCTTATCCCCAGATTGCAATAAAACCTGATCCCCAACAACCACGTCATCAACATCGATCACTGCAATCACACCATTTCTGTGTACCTTACACTGATCCTTCTTCGTACTCTCCTTCAACTCTCGATACTTTGTATCACTCGCAACCCCTGTCTTTGCCGTAACAAAAGCAACGATCAACACCGCAATGATCGTTCCCATCGGTTCATAAATCTCAGCATATCCAAAGAAAAACATCACGATCATCAACACCGCGATCGCAAGCAAAATTCGAATCATCGGATCCTGAAAACGTCTCTTTAAACTCCTGCCAAACGTCGTAGGTTCTGAATCTGGAATCTCATTGGAACCAAACTTCTCTCTCGATTCCTTAACTTCTTTATCTGTAAGCCCTTTTATATCCATGTCGCTCCTCCTAACCAAATAGCTCGTCAAATTGACTTTCAATTTTCTTTAGTATAACAGAAAATCAAAAGAATGAAACATTTTTTGTAACATTTTAGCTATTTTTTTGCAGAAGAGACTTCATCGAAATTTCCTATGAAATAAAAAAATGGGCTGCTTCTGCAGCCCAATCTAATGAAAAGAGAGGATTAAAATATATATGAAAAACTATGTCTTAAGTATATCAAAATCCCCACTCCATTCAATATTCTAAATCTAAACAATTCTAAAGAAAATATAAACTTCTATAAAGAGAAAATTATCCACAGTCGGATTTAGTGTCCGCTACGTGCGAATCCGAGCGAGAGCGTGTCACCAGATAGTTTATATGAAGCGGTCTACCAACTGCCGCCTCCTCCGCCTCCGAAGCCGCCTCCTGAGAATCCTCCATCTCCTCCAGAAAAAGAATTCTCCAACTCCTCCAGATTCTGATGGTTCTACAACTGTCAGGTTCTCAGAGACCACATGATCCATATAGTGCCCCATCATATAATAATGGAAATAAGGACACTGCCGCCATAGACATACCAGTCTGGCGCAGGAAGTTTTAATGCATCCAGTTTCTTTGCATAAAAGATCAAACAACCCAAATACCATGGAATAAGGCAGAATATGATAAAACATGTCTGGATGATCTTTCGCCAATACCTTCATTCGGTCTAATTCCGCAGTTTCAATAAAATCACGAAGTCCTGCTAGATATCCCATCCATTCCACACATTGGTGGGTTCTCTTCTTCATAAATGCAGTCAGGATCACTCCGATAAATGATACTGCAACGATCACAAGATACACATGGAAGAAATCAAATAATTCTCCTCTTTTTATTTTCACATAATAGTATAATCCATAGAAAATAAATCCTAGAATAGAAAGTACTGCCGATGCGATCGGAAGTCCCGTTCTTGCTCCCTTTGAGATTGCATACCATTTATCTACACTATGGCATGCAAGAAACATTCCTATAAAATACAATATCCACGCCATCAATGGAAGGATCAGATTTAAGATCCCATCTGGACTAAATATCATCATAACGAATGCAAATAAAACAGATTGGAAACTGCAGCAGTACAAAGGATACGATCCTTGCAACTTTCGAAGATTTTGTATAAATATTTTTTCTTATGATCATATTTGATATCATCTTTCACCACCTGCACGGTATCTGCAAATTGTACTGTAAAGAAGAAGCTTTTACTTTTTTTTTCTGTTCTTAAATAAAGCTTCAAACATTGTTTTCTGATATCTTGGTTCTGAATCTGGAATATCTTTGAGTTTGATAAATTCCATATCCTTTTGCCCTTTTTCCTTCATCTTCAGATAACCCTTATCTGCCCAATAAAGGATCAAGGAAATAACATCCTTATCATCCACGGAACCGTCCACAACATATCCGACAACCGCACTGTCCATTCCTTGTGGCGGCTGATATTGAATCGATGGGATGATCTTCTCATCACGTCCGAATAAAAACAAATAACACTGCTGTGATCACAAGAACTCCTATTGATAGTCTAAAAATCCATCGATCCGCTCCGATCTCATGTTTTGCTGTAAAATATCCATCACCCAGATCACTGTAACATGTTAATCCATTTTTAAATGGCAGTGTCTTCTTTAATGTTCCTTTAATCTGGTTCTTCTCCTCATCATATTTCAAAGTGATCACATCTTTTGCATACTTTGATTCCCCATAACGTCCATAATAGAAATTTACGCCCTTAAGATCTGTTTTCTTTGGAAAATGAATTGTAAAAGTACTTCCTTCTGGAATCTTATTTCTCCAAAGTGTCGGGAAAATATTGTAGTACAAATAATCGTAGGTATCTCCCTGATATTTAGGGATCAGTTGATACGTAAATCTATAGTTTCCTTTACTTACGGTATAATCCGCAGAACCAAACCTCAATACCTGACTATTACCGTCAGAATCTTCATCTACATCTGTCTTACTGTCATTTGATAACAGTGTAAAATCCGCATAATAAAAGTAGTTTTTTCTGATCTCCATTTTTATCGCTTGTTATCACCTTCCCTTTGTATGGGATATAACGATAAATTCCATGCCTCGGATTGACAAACTTGACTTTGATATTCTCTGTTACTGTATAACTTCCATCTTCTCCGACTTTGACATCTACATCAAATTTCTTTGTTTGCATATTAGAATCATAAGTGACTTCATCATTTGCAAACACATTGTTTCCTGTCCCCATAAAAATCATGGCAGCCATCATGACTGCCATTATGGTACAGGTGATCCACTTTCTCATAGTGCTTTCCCCCTGTCCGTTCCTTAGAATTTTACTTGTACATTCTCACGCTCAGATTCATTCGAAACTTCAAATAATGGTTTTCTCTTTAAATCCAAAAATTCCTGCGATGATATTGCCTGGGAATAATTCTGTCTTGGTATTATAGCGGTTTACAACTCCGTTATAATATCTTCTGGAACCTGCGATCTCTTCTTCCAATCTCTGAAGCTGATCCTGCAATTTATTAAAGTTCTCATTAGCCTTTAATTCTGGATAACTTTCAGACACTGCAAATAAAGATTTCAGTGCTCCTGACAGTGCATTTTCCTGTTTGATCTTATCATCGATATTTGTCGCTGTCATCGCCTGATTTCTTGCGGCTACGACTTTCTCTAATGTCTCTGATTCGTGTTTCGCATAACCTTTGACGGTTTCTACATAGTTTGGAATCAAGTCATAACGCTTCTTTAATGACACATCGATTGCTGAAAATGCCTCTTCTGTCTTATTTCTTAATGTTACAAATCCATTGTAGGAACTGATCAGCCATATCACAATGACAAGCACGATCACTCCGATTACGATCCCTGGTATCATGAGCTCTACCCCTTTCTTTGTTTGGTCAGTTTTTCTTTATCATACGTTATTCGTACCAAAACTTCAACATTAAAATAAACTGATCAACTCTCCCATATATTTGTCATAATAATAGATATTATCGGACAGAAATTCTTCTTTGCTTAATTGCTGATCAGACTTCTCTAGTATATGCAATAAATCCTCTTCCTGATCTTCTCCGTCATCAAACAGTAATAACATTTCATGAATACTGGTTGGCAGAAGATACAAACTCTTATTATATTTTCTTGAAATGTCGCCTAGAAAATCTTCATAGCAAATCACACCTGCTCCATATCTCTGTATTTGTTTGACACCATAAATACCGGTCTGTCTTCGGTATGTCCTCGAAAATCTTTATATACAGGCTCAAATTTAGCAGGCAGAAACTGTTTTGTATTCTTCTTTGCACTCTCCCATAAAAACTGATCCGACCATTGTTCTTTGTTTGCCTTTTTATGATCGATTCTTTGTATGGATCGATCATCCAGATCAAGAATATCAAAACAATTGCCATATCTTCCAAGAGTAAATATGGTCTCTCACTCCACTCCTTATCCTTCTCATCAAAATGCATCAAATGATAGATAATACGCTCGTTTTCTCTCTGCATGACTCCTTCTTTCTCGTTTTTTCTCATTTTCCTATCTATCATAACATTCAATGTTGCTGTCAGCAATATTTATAGTTGTCACTGTCACTGTTGGATAGTGGTTTTTCATAACTCCTGGTAATACTATTTTTTATGGAGGTATTTTATGAAAATCGATTTAAAAGAATTAGGAAAACGCATCAAACTTACCCGAAAAGGGCAAGATCTGACACAGGAAATGCTTGCTGAAAAAGCTGGTGTCAGTCAGCATTATATCTATGAAATCGAAGCTGGACGCAAAGCCATGTCTATTCATAGTTTTGCTTCTCTTACTACTGCATTGGATGTATCTGCTGATTATCTTTTATTTGGTGATGGGCAAAGAATATTTGATGTTGATACCCCGGCTCATCACAATAATCAATTGATGGAAATTGCAGCTGAACTTAATCCATCACAGAGAGATCATGTGCTTGAGATTCTGGAAGTGATGGTTCCTTATATTAAAAAATGATTGATTGCAAAATACGATAGATTTTTCTAACGTAAAATAGTGCCAAAGATTTTTTTATTTGATCTTGACACTTATTTTTTATTTTGATCTATATTTTATTTTTTGATTTTTTACTTTTTTTACACTACTCCATGAAGAATAGTGTAAGAATTACTCGATGATTGTAGCAACTCTTCCCAATCCAACCGTACATTCATCATCACGAATGATAAAAGGTTCTTCTTCTGTTATCTTAATTGGTTGAATTAATTCAATTGTTATATCCAGTGTTTCCCCTGGCATAGCCATATCTATTTCTATTGGCAATTGAATCTCTCCTGTTACATCTGTCGTTTTGAAATAAAACTGCAGACGGTCATCATCAAAGTATCCTGTGTCTCGTCCACCTTCATTGATATCTAACATGTATACTTCTGCTGTAAACTTTGTATGTATAGAGGAAGCTTGATCTATTTCAGACTGTGAATCTGGAATATATTTATCCACCGCATCCATCAATTCCATGATCTTATCTCCCCATTCTCCATCTGGACCTTCAAGTGCTTTTAAAGCAGCTCCATAGATAAACGGAATATCAGATCCAACAAATCCACACTGATATAGTTGGTCACGAATCCCCATTTCTACCAATTCCAGCATTTCCATATCATCTACCATATCACATTTATTCATAAATACTACGATATGTTGATTCCCATATGATGAGCAATCATGATCTGTTCTGCTGTTTGTGACATGATTCCATCTATTGCAGATACTACTAGGATAGCTCCATATTCAATGCTAGATGTCAAGCTTATATTTCTCTCTTCTCTTGTTGTAAGAGTTTTTTTAATTGCATCTGTTAAAGTCGTTTTTTCCATGACTCGATGTCCAATTATTCCTATCGTGCAATGAGTTTTTTTCCTTCAAATGTTTCTTTCCCCATATTTATATCTCCCATCATCAGTTGTTTTTTTATTCTTCATAAATCATGACTTTACAGTCTTTCTTATAACAAGCAACACCATATTTAATGAAATTTCGCATTCCATCTTGCTTCAATTTAGCAATATAGTCTTTATCTTCAATCTGTTTTAAAGCCTGCTTGCACGCTGCATCCATATTTCCATCTTCGGCATACTTTAATTCAATGACGATTCCCGTTCGATTCTCCGGAGCCTCTATCAGAATATCAACTGTATCCGATTCCTGATTCTGCAATTTGACTTTATCAGCCAGCTTGACTTATATCCAAGAAGACCGAGTAAAATTCCGTGATAAAAATTTTTCTTTCTTCTCTTTTGCGATTGCTGTATCTCTTATACTGATCGTATTCCATAGATAATCTCCAAAAATCTGTTCAATTTTTTTCTGGTTTTTCTCTATAAACGCATTACAAAATATTTCTAGTGTTTTTCCATCATTTTTTTGAAACATCACTAAACCATTCTTTGATCTTTTTTGTAAATAGATTTCTTATCTCTGTATTTGGTATCGACAAAAGATATTTACCATTTTGAGTTCGTCCCTGTTGTGTTAGATATCCTGTTGTAAAAAGCACACTCCACAAATTTTTCTATACTCTTATCCAACTCATTATAGGTAAGCTCCTCTGCAATTTCCTTTTCAATACACTCTCCACTGATCAAACGCTCAATCTCATTCTTTGTCTGAATATCTGCCTTATCTATAAATCTGCGAACAATTTCATTTCCGCTAGAATTAGACCAAAAATCTTCTGGTAATGCATCGGGATCTGCACATAGACTTTTACAATAACGAATCACATCCCATGGGCAATAGATATCTGTATTTCCGAAACGATAACCATCATACCACTCCCTAATCTGAAGGTAATGATCTGATAAATTATAATCGCTAAGAATCTTTTTCACTTCTGTATCGGTAAATCCAAAACATTCATCATACTGAACATTGAGAATAGATAAAACTTCAAAATTATTAAGTCCGGTGAAAATGCTTTCTTTCGAAATTCTAAGACATCCTGTCAAAACTGCAAATTGTAGAAAATCATTTGTTTTTAGTACTTGCCCCAAAAGACCTCTCATAAGTTCAACCATTTCATCATAATAGCCTTTCTGAAAAGCTTTATCTAGCGGAACATCATATTCATCAATAAGGATAATCGTCTTTTTCCCATAATGTTTGCACAAAAGTTCTGATAATAGTCTGATACTATCTGTTATATCATCAGCTTTTCCATCTAAAAGGCTCTGAAATTGCTTAATCTCTTCTTCTATTAATTTATCACTATTTTTTAGATAATGGTGTCTTCGTGCTTCATTTTTAATAATCGTTGTAATCCGAATAATCGCTTCTTCAAAAGTTAATCCATCGATTCCTTTCAATGACAGAAAGATTACTGGATACTTACCCATATATTCATCACATAATTCTTTATTTTTAGAAATATATAGGCCTTCAAAAAGTGATTTATCCATACCAATTTCAAAAAAAGTACGTAACATACTCATATTGAGTGTCTTTCCAAAACGACGTGGTCGTGTAAACAGATTTACTTTTTCCCCAATTTTTGTAAGAGCTGTTCAATTAATTTTGTCTTATCTATATAATAAAAATCCTAGCTTGCGAATATCTTCAAAATTCTCAATTCCAACTGGCAGCTTTAATGTTTGATTCATTCGGATCCTCCTATTAATTTTGCCTTACGACCAATGTGTCTCTTTTATTATAGCTTGTTTTATATTTGCTCACAACAAAAAAGACCCAGAAAGCCTAAACTTTCTGAGTCTCATAAATATTATCCTAAATTCAATCGTAGAAGTAAGAATTACTCGATGATTGTAGCAACTCTTCCTGATCCTACAGTACGTCCACCTTCACGATATCAGACCGGTGTATTGCGGTATACGAATAGTGATTTTTTATGTGATTTGTGTGGAAAAATCCGGATTTTCCGTTGTGTCCGTGTGGTTTTCCGGAATTTTTGTTATCATGGTGTTATCACTGTATTTTTAGTTTTTCTGGCATATTTTTTCTTACATTCGTAATCTCTTTATTTAAATCTTTTATATATTCTTTACACACATCTATATATAATCCTGTTTTATATTCTGGTTTTTCCAAAAACTGTAATTCAATTGGATACTTTGTAATCTCCGTAAGTAACTTTACAAATATACTTTTCAAATTATTTTGACTCTCATCATCATTAAGACATACTTCTGCAACTTCTTCAAAGCCAAATACTAAATAATCTTTATTTTCTCTTTTCTCCAAATGTACATTAATCACTTTACTTTCCTGATTCATAAATATCCTTCCTATCATAAAATGCATTTTTACCGCCCTCAAGAGTATGCATACTTTCTTGAGTCCAGTTTTTAGTGTCTGTTTCATCATTTATATTTCTAAGTTCATCATAAAAAAGGATTACCAATATACGTTTTATATACTCCATTCTCATGAGTTCTTAGTATACTAATATACGGAAGTGTGCCAACTGCAATATTAGCATTATGTGTTGCTATAATTACTGTTTTTCTCCGTTTTGCAAGATCAGTTAAGTGTTTGCTGTTTTACACTTCGGACAGTAGAGTGGAAAGTTCTTTAATTCGGTATCTTCTTGCATTATCGTTCGGGTTTTATTTCCACA
>ENA-OQCD01000187-OQCD01000187.1-human-gut-metagenome-genome-assembly--contig:-NODE-187-length-16577-cov-3.224498_pt1 | contig 16577 bp, 13 predicted proteins | sample MGYA00242755_ERZ504571 | MGnify/ENA primary metagenome ERZ504571 (study PRJEB26092, sample SAMD00036274) | human gut metagenome | host: Homo sapiens | study: EMG produced TPA metagenomics assembly of...
CCAGCGCGCGGATGAGCGGGCGTGCCAAAGCACGGAACGCGGCGGCCGACATATCGGCCACATCCGGATACCCCAACGCCACGATACGATCCAGCTGCTTCTGCGCTTCTTCTGATGCCTTCGACATGGCTTCCAGTGTACGCGAGCGCTCCGTCCAAAGTATGAAGCCGCCTCACGATCTTTGAATCGACCTCACGATTCCGTGATTTTCGTCGCACAATCTTGAAGCTCCGTCTGCACAACTCGCGATTTGCGGTCTTTTCGCGACTTGTGCAATACGAAACCACGGGTTGCGTAGTAGGCGGTCACAACTTTGTATTGTCAGTATTGCCCGTATCGTCATCTTTCGCCCAGCTGAAGGCGATTACGGCGATCGCGGCAATATTGAGCACATTGCTGATGATTTCGACATTGGATGCCGAGAGAAGACCGGCAATGGTGATGTGCGAATATTTCAATCCCAACACGAGCCAATCCAGCGCGCAAATGGTGGTAGTGCAGATAATGAACAGCGGCGGGTAGCTGCGCGAAAGTCGCACGAATGCGATGACCATCAGTCCCAAAACGCACCACAGCGCAATCCACAGATGCGTCCCCAATGGCAGCGAGGCCTGCGTTTGCGCGGGAAGTCCGGTTACGATCTCCAATCCGCAGATGAGTGCCGCGACGGTAACGAAATACACGATCCACTGAACTGTCTGCCGAATCATCTTCAACCCCTTACTTGAGCCACGCCACCTGATATAGTCTGCGTCAGCACTTGCGCTCCATCGCGGCGTAGCTCAAGTTCGTGCTTCGCGAAGCAAAGAATCAAGTGCGATTACAGAAAAAAATGGAGTCCGGAGGCTGAGGTGGTTCGGAGCGTTGATTATGGGGGTATGGTTCCGAAGAACTGCGACGATGGCGTCAATGTGGGGATTCTTGATAATGACGCATGCGCGTTGGAGATGATGCGGCTTCTGCTGCAACGGTCCGGCAGCTCGATGCATGTTGTTTGGACTGGCATGACGGCGCAACGCACGCTGGAACGGGTGACGTTCGAACAAAGTGCGGACTCGCTGTCAAAAGCCAATGTTCTTGTTATGAATCTTGCGTTGAACGGTATTTCCGGCGTCGATGTGTACCGGCAAATCAGGTGCCGCAATGCATCGTTGGGTATTGTCGGCGTGAACTCGTATCCGCTGGACCAATATCGTCAGCAGCTTGCTTCCGCCGGGGCTCAAGGGTTGTTCTCCAGGCGGGATATCTTCTCACCGGCTTTTGCAAAAGCTATTCGGGAGGTGGCTTCGGGAAAAAAACGCGCCGATTGCCCGGGCGATTTTCTTTCAGCGAGAGAATCTTATGAGCATCTTCGCATCGTTTCCGAAAAAGACGAACGGATTATTTCCAAGCGAGAACTCAACATACTTTCTATGTATACAAAAGGATTAACTACTGAAGAAAATCGGAAAATATCTCAATATTTCGTGCGGAACAGCGCTTTCTCATGTTCATCATGCTTCGAAAAAATTAGGTGTGAGCAAGCGGATCGAGCTATACGCTTTTGCCAGCAACATCATCTTATTCAAGAATAAAATAGGTGAAATTCAGAAAGTGCTGCCATGGTCGACAGTGCACTGAAAATCATCCGCAATCGAAAATATCTCTTAATTCTTATCGCAACTTGTTTGATAATGCATTGCTGTGCACTAGCTGATTTGCTTCTCCAAGCGAATGTCAGCATGAATCTCATAAATATTTTTCTGATAATTATTTCGCTGATTCCACTTGGTATTATTGCTTTTCTGCCTCGATGCGGCAGTTGGATAATTCTTGCCATTTGGTACGTTTCGCTATTCCCCTGCGATTTGTGGAATCCTCTGCCGGAGGAATACATGATGTCATGCATGATGGCGATTGGGGCGCTTGGTTATTGTCATCTTGGGCAAAAGTTTGGCGGTTGCCGCTGTGGTGGCGGGAATGAGCTGGCTATTGCCTGCAATGGATGACAGGAAAACTGTTTCCGCGAATGTTATTTCTTCACAGGAATTGTTGTACATGGTTGCGTTGCTGGTTTTGGCTGCGCTGATCGGCGGTTTTATTCGGCAAAGTCAGGCTCAGGCGGAATTGCATGGCCTGCTTCAGCGGCAGCGTGAGAATCTTGAGATTGCACATGCCCTGCATGATTATATTTCCAACGATATAACCGATGCTTCATTGCTGCTTGGGCAGGCGCAAGAAGGCGATTTCACTCGCATTGCAGACGCGATGCAGTGCTTCGATGATGCTTCGGCGCGTTCGCATGAGCTTATTGCGCGACTTGAACCTACGCAATTTTCCGAAAAGCCGCCGCACGACGCGATATCGTACGCCACAGTTCCAAAACGTTCTTCGGCCGCCGTTTCTGGTGAGATCATGCTTAATGAATTACGGCAGACCGTGAGCGAAAAACAGGCAAATCTGACCGCGCTTGGTCTCGACGGAATAGTGTTGCTGCCAGAAATGATTCCCGGCAGCGATGATGTCGTCACTGAGCATCTTCTTCTAGGATTGGCGAGGGAACTTTTTCGAATATTGCCAAGTATGCCGACGCTCATTTTGCATACGTTCTTACAATTGAAGTTTCGTGTGACGAGTATGCGGTCAGGCTGCGCAATGCCATTGCCGCCAAACCTTCCGCGGTTTTGGATGGCACTGGTCTTTCTCGCTTCCGCAACCAGCTTGTGGAACATGGAGGTGAATTGCTTGCCGGCGTTCAAGAGGAAAATGAGATGTGCTGGTGGGTTATGGAGGCGCATATTCCCCGAAAAGCCAATGTATAAGGCGCTTCATTTCGGTTTCCGTGAGATTCCCGGTTCCGCCAGCGCGTTCAAGCCGATACCCCAGTCTGAAACAATCTGATTGTGCACCTGACAGTTGTTTTGTGTGGCAAAATGCCGTACACTATCAATATGGCTACAACATTTGGCAATAGAACATCGCGCTTGGATATTCGGCTGACTGCGGAACAGCGCGCGTGATCGAACGCGCCGTTTCGCTAAAGGGCTCCACATTGACGCAGTGGACCGCGCAGCATTTGCTGGAAGCCGCGCAGAGGGAAATCGAAGAGGCTTCGTCGCTGAAGCTCGAAAATGAAGCGTTTGACGCGTTTTTTTGCGCGCGCTTGATGAGCCTGTTCCCGCCGAAATGGCTGAGCTCATGCAGAGGGAACCTCAATGGGCATGAGTGGTGTTGATGCACTGGCGCGGCTGCGGCACGTTTTCTTGAACCCCGACGACTGCAACCGGGTGAAGAACTCGGCTCGTTCTCTTGCAGTGTTGAGCTCATCGACGATTGGGCTGCGAAACATGCGTCTTACGCGGCAAAGCAAGGAACCGCGGTTCCGTACGTATGCTTCACCACAGACGGGGATGGTCGCAGGCTTTTATGCGATAAGCGCCTATTCGATCGATCGCGAGACCGTGCGGGGAGGGTGGCTTCGGCGAAAATGTCCCTGCAAAAATTCCCGCGATTCTATTGGGAATGCTGGGCGTGGATTCCCGCTTTCAGAAGCGGGGCTTGGGCTGGATGTTGCTGCAGGATGCTGTGAAGAGATCTCTTGCGGTGAGCCGGCAAATTGGTTCCCGTGCGCTTGTCGTCGATCCGTATGATGATGCTTCGCGAAGTTTCTACCAGCATTTCGGTTTCCGTGAGATTCCCGGGTCTGGCAGTTTGTTCGTCAGATTAAGATCGTGAGGTCATAGGGGCCGTTTGTCTCGAATGATGGATGTTTTTATTCCAAAAAGACTTGTTCGGGGGTATTTGTGCGCCGTTGGCGAGCGCACGATTTCGGATTATGCAGAAAAAGCAGAATCGTGAGGTCGAAATTTCAAGATCGTGAGGCGGCTTCACACTTTGGGCGGAGCGCTCACGCGCACCGGAAGCCCTATCGAAATCATCAGTAATGTACTCAATATTGCCGCGATCGCCGTAATCGCCTTCAACTGGGCGAAAGACGACAATACTGGCAATACCGACAATACAAAGTCGTGACTTTTTCGTTTACACGCAACATGCGATTGAGACTGTCTGCACAACTTGCGATAGGGCTGAAATCTTCGGGATATGCAGACGGAAATTGCGGATTATGCAGACAGGATATTTGATTAGGGGGTATCTGAATCTTGGAAAACCAGCAATCGGGGGTGTTTGATGGAATGAAGCCGTCTGCACATCCGTATTTTCTGGTCGTTTTATTCAGATGTGCAGACACGGAACGCGGGATGTGCAGACGGCAATTAAATATGCCACTTCTGCTACTTGGTTACACCCAAATTAATCAGACTGCCATGGTCGATTCTCGCACAACTAGTTGGCCAGGAATCTCAACATATCGAGTCCAATTTTCTGTATGTCCACGTCCCTCAGCAAGATCGTCGATCTTGTCCTTCAAAAGATCAACAGCCTTCATGCCCACTGAACGGAAATCCTGGCGAATAGTCGTTAATCCCGGATTCCAAATCTTGGAGATAGGATGATCATCGAATCCCACTACGCTGACGTCTTCGGGAACTCTTCGACCAACATCGTTAAGACCGCGGATTATACCATCGCCAGCTCATCATTGCCCGCAAAGACAGCTGTTACATTAAAGTCCCGCCCCAGCTTTTGACCAATTTGACGACCAGTTTCGGGATTCCAATCAGCCTCAATGGGAGCCGGCGCAGGAACTCCCACTTCCTCGCATGCTTGTCTCCATCCGTTTAATCGCGTATAGCCGCCGCCACCCCCTGGAATGGCAACATGGTATACGGTTTTATGCCCAAGCGAAAGCAAATATTTGGTCACCTCATAGCCACTCTCTCGCTCGCACAATGAAATCTGAGCAATTTCCTCTTCCCGATCGCCAGCGATCATCACCACAGGTAATTCTGGCGGAAGATATGCAAAAGCATCATTACCGACCTGATCGAAATTCAACAGAATCACGCCAGCGGGGTTCTGATCAAGACATGACCGCACGCTGGATCTAAGCTTATTTCTGCTGGAGTCAGCAAGAATACCAATCGTGAGCGAATAGCCTGCTAATCGCGCTTTCTCTTCGATTCCCTCAATGCAATGCGATTGACCATACAAAGTGGTGTTTGTAGACAAAACAGCAATTGCTTTGGTCTGGTCTTTCACTAAGGCACGTGCGATCGGATTCGGACGATACCCTAACATATCGATGGCCTTAGCGATTCTTTTCCCGTTTCTCAGCGCTTACTCGTTCCCTATCATTAAGGTATCGAGATACCGTAGGAACCGATACTTGCGCTAGCGCAGCAACGTCCTTAATCGAAGCAGCTTTCGTCTGCCTACTCCTGGCCATTGTTCACCTCTTCGTATGATTGCGTACTTCTCTCTCGGGAAGTGATATAAAATACAATCCTATTCCCTAAATCACCCGGAACAAACCATCTATTTCTTCAGAAAAACGAAGAACTATCCGGATGCCAACCCCTTACAGTCCACTGCATCGATAGTAGTATCATTACTTCACAGCACCTCCAGTAATGCCGCTAATAATCTTTCGCTGCGTAAACGCAAAGATAATTAGCAATGGAGCACTCATCAAAATGATGTATGCGAAAATAAGGTGCCAGTTATTCAGATAAAGTCCAGCACTTGCCACGTTGTACAAGTTCAACGGCAGCAAATCCATCTTTCCGGACAAAATGAACAATGAGTAGAACACATCATTCCAGATATACAGTGTCACAAGAATCGTTGCAGTAGCTAGTGTCGGCCCAAGCAGTGGGAGAATGATCGTGAAAAAGATACGCATCGGCTTAGCACCATCCACACGAGCCGCTTCTTCCAAGGAGATCGGGATTGTTCGAATGAATCCGGTAACAAAGAAGATTACCGTTGACATGTATATGCCGATGTATACACCGACCATGCCAACCGCAGTTCCTGAAAGACCGATAATCTTCAACAGCATCATGACAGTAACCACAGCCGGAGGAAGAATCAAACCGGAGATACCCAAGGCATACACCACAGCCAGAGTCTTCGTTGTGCGACGTGCAAGAATCCACGATGCCATGGATCCAAACAACAGAGCCAAGAACACAGATGGAACCGTAACCACAATAGATCCGAAGAATGCGGAAATCATTTTACCATCTACTAGCACCGTCTTGAAATTCTCAAGAAGATGCCACTTACTTGGCAAACTCATGTTAGGCACTATGGCTTCAGCCTGCGTCTTACCTGCAGTAACTACTAGCAACCAGAACGGAATTCCCAACAAAACAGCCATAACAATGACCACTAGAATCCCATGAATAATTCCATGAACTTTTGATGGCTTATTCACCATGACCGAATCGTTGGTCTTAGGTGCAGCACCGTACGTTGCAGATGTCATAGGATCTTCGCTTCCCTTCTACGCAGGTACCAGATCAACGGCACTGCAATGATCATGACCATGATGAATAGCACAAGGCTCATCGTTGTGGACTGCGAATATAGTCCTTGGCCAAAGGTTCGCCAAATGAAGAGGTTGATGATTTCAGTGGTACTTCCAGGGCCACCTTGAGTCGTCGCTTGGACGATGTCGAAGCCATTCATAGAGCCCAGCAGAGATGTCGCCACGTTGAAAGTAAAGGCTGGGGCCAACAGCGGAAACTTAATACGCCAGAATGTTTGACGCCTATTAGCACCATCTATTGCAGCCGCTTCAATCACATCAGAATCGATGGTTTTTAGACCAGCCAAGAAGATGAGCATCGATAGTCCCATCCACTTCCAGCCGTGAATGGCTGCCACAACAACGATTGTCCAAGTTGTAGATCCAAGCCAAGCTATGTCAATATTCTGTCCAGTGATAAACGACAGAATCTGGTTCAATGCGCCATCAGACTTAAGTACTGCTTGCCAAATGTAGCCTACAGCGAGTGCCGACATGATGACCGGAATGAAGAACATCGTACGAGCAAATCTATTGATTCGCGTATCTTCCTCAAGAAAGACAGCCAACAATAGTCCGAAAGTATTTGGAATATTGCGACCAGCAACGCATAGATTAACGTAATGCGCAAGTCTCGCAACAGGTTGCCTGATTTAAAAAGCTCTATGAAGTTACTGAAACCTACGAAATTAATTGTTTTAGAATATGCCGACCAATTAGTAAAGGCATAGATTAGATTAAGGATTGTTGGGACAAAAAAGAAGATGAGGAGCATGATATAGGCAGGCAGAAGGTATCGAATCGGATAGTTCTGACGCATTAGCGCTTTCTTGCTCTTGCTTCCTCCTTCTTTTTCTGCGTTTGGCACTACTCGTGCCGCAGATTGTGTTGACATTGTTCCCCTACGCTTATCTTTTTGTTTGGAGGCTGGGCGCCGTTATTACCTGTTTTACGACGCCCAGTCAATCAGATATCTTGTTCCACTATTTATGTTCAGAAGCCCTGAACACCTTGAGCTTTGGCCAGTTGAGCGAACTGATCCTGCGTTGCTTGGCAACGTCTTCAGGACTCTTCGTACCGTTGATCATGTCGGCCAAGTTGATGTACAGATCCGGATTGGCCACAGCCAAGGACTGCATGGAACCGACAGAATCCTTAATGGAATCAGCGGAGTCGAGCAGTGCCTGAGGAACGTTGTCAGGAGTATCCACACCCTTGATAACGGACACAATACCTTGATCTTTGACGAAAGTGGCGTAATCTTCGGTCATCCAATAGTTAATGAACTGACGAGCTGCGGCTTCTTTCTTGGAGTCACCAGTCTTAAAAGCAACAACAGAATTATTCTGTTCCGGAATCACCGTACCAATATTGCCCTCGGACGAGAGCGGGAAGAATCCGATGGTTCATCCAGCGCTGCCTTGTCATTACTTGCTAGGGCGGCAATTTGATTAAACAGCGAATTCACGCAGATAATCATGCCGGTCTTACCATCCCACAGAGCCTGAGCTTCATCGGTATCCTTGGCGGAACCAGCGTTTTTTGTTGTAGAGGCCTTCATCGAACAGAGACTTGTAGTTGCTGATGGCCGTCTGGATAGTATCATCAGTGAACTTCTCCTTGCCGGAATTCACACGATCCCACAGACCATCTTGAGCAGCTTCAGCCAGCTGAATCTGCACTGAGTACTGGGTTCCCCACTGGGAGCCACCCATTTCAAACAGTGGAGATTCCACTCCATCGATATCGGCATCCTTGATTTTCTTGGCTGCCTCAACGTATCCATCCCAACCCTTGGGAATATCTGTGATTCCCGCCTTCTCAAAGACTTTCTTGTTATAGAACACACCCATCACTGGCGGAGTGGAAACTAATGCCGCATATCGCGTACCATCTACTACGCACCTGCATCGGCGATGCCGTCAGTGTAATTATCTACCCATGGAGCATTGTCCAGCTTCTGCAGTTTGTCTTGGGCTATGAAGCCCGCAAGCATGGACTGTGTTGGCTGCCAGAAAGCCAAATCTGGAGTATCCCCCGTCGTGGTTTTAGTCTGCACATTCTGCTCATACGGATCCGGAATAGTTTCCAGTTTGACAGTAGCGCCAGTAGCCTTCTCGAAATCACTGACAACCTTGACTGGAATCTTGTTAGAATTCTGCGCCACCCACATCGTGAGTTCAACGCCATCAAGCTTTTGTGTAGCAGTAGGCCAGTAATCCTGTGCTCCCGTGTCCGATTCACTGCTGCTATCAGCAGTAGGATTCGAGCAGCCGGCAAGAGCCATGGAAAGTGCTGCACTCGTTGCAATCACCGCCATCAGACGAGACTTTGTGAACATCTTCATTGATATCACCTTTCTTATTAATTCCTTATATGTTTTTATTTGTCGCGTTTCTTATTCAACTTCTGCAGTCAACAGTGTGTATAAGTTGTTTCACCGCCTTCCCCTGTAAGTTGAAAAGTTCTAGAAACGTATTCATGTGGAGGAATACGCACCGTTAATACAGCCTGCTCAGAATTCCATTCCGTGCTCCACGGAGTGAATTCATCCGTCACCGGGAAAATGGGCTTTACACAGATATCCTGATATTGATACTGCGGTACATGTAGCTTCGCTATCGATTGCGCTTCATTGACGTTCCTGCCCCATACCGTGATCAGAGACTGCGAATCATCGCGCAATCCCAACGCAATCACCGAATCATTCCACATAGGCATTCCCAATGGCCAGAAAGGCACCGACTGTTCAATAACTGGCTGAACGAAACGTCGGTATGCCTGAATACCGTGCCGCAGAATTGCTTTCTGCGACTTATCCATACGATTGATATATCCCGATAGGAAGAAGCGACCCAACAGTGTTGTGTTGATATTGAACGCGGTTTGCTCCGCATTCATTGACGACTGAGGATAAGCCCAGCTTGCGGCCTGTTCTGGCGCCACCATCACCGGAGCGGTTGCCGCAATAGCTGGATACAACCGATAATCCTGTTGATCGGACGTGGACTGCACCTGGAATCGGGACGTTTGTGCATAGTCCTCTCGCATCCCTCCAGAAGAACAATTCTCAAGAATTACATGGGGATATCTTCTATGTATACCATCGATCCAATCTAGATAGGCCCTGTTATGTTCAAGCATGCCGTCACCAACTGAATCGGCCTGGTAATCCGTTCCGCTGCCAGGAGAAACATTGTAATCCATCTTGAAATAACCGATGCCATAATCGTTGACAAGCCTGTCAATCACATCATCCAAATGCTTTCGGGCACTACCATCGCGCAAATCAAGAATATATCGTTCCTGCTCCACAACGCGATGCCCATTACGTTGGAAGAAAGCAGAATCTGGAAGCTTTTGAGCGACCGGCGATTTGACGCCAATAACTTCTGGCTCTAGCCAAAGCCCTGGAATCATACCAGCATCTTTAATGGCATCCATAACTTCCACGATGCCTTTGGAACCAGGAAATCTCGTCTTCGAAGGGAGCCATTCACCAACACTTGGCCACCAGTCTCCAGAATCGTCATACCATCCACAATCTACGACAAAAAATTTCACAGCCACTTCCGCAGCACCGGAAATCAGCGGCAACAGCTTCTCCGTGGTGGGATCTCCGTTGATGGTATTCATGTAATCGTTGAAGATAATGCGCGGCTGCGTCGTCGTACTATCGACTCGACGGCAAGCCCTCCTATATTGCGTAAGATTCGCAATCGCTTCCTGTTGAGTTGAGGCCAGCACAAAAGAAGCAGGAACTGTGGTGAAGCATTCATTCGGATCCAACTTCTTTGTCCACGCGTGGTTTATATTAGTGGGTCCGGATACTGCAAAGTAGCCATCTACTGTATTATTGCCCACTTCCCAGCGCCAAGCTCCGTTATGTTCAACCTGGAAAGCCCACACAGCTCCGGCATCTTTGTTTTCAAGGAACGCCAATGGTGCCATACTGCCGGTAGACCATGCACCAGTCGACACAACGGCATGCTCACCACGGGGATCATGGCCCGTCATCTCCTGTTGGAGCATTGGGAAAAAGTCATCAAGCTTTCGCTCTTGCCAACGTCCTTCACCCAGCCAATCAAAATGACCTTCCGTCAACACCCACTCGTGAGTCCAAGATGCGTTACTATGCACAGATCCCATAGGAAGCACCAAACTGGTCACAGATTCGAGAACAAGCGGGGATACGCCTTCATTGGTGATGCTTACATATGAGCGAATGACTGATGTTCCCTCCACAATTTCATATGTCATCTGCACACACGCGCAAGACTCCTCATCTTTCATATTCACATTCAACCGGTGGAGTTTATCCACCACTGTTTCCTCATATGAAACGAACCGGAGTTCCTTTCCAACAGTAGTGTGAATCAAACGATCGCAAGCAATCCAGTGTCCAGTACCAGCAAACATGATCTCAGCCAGCGGTAACGGACGAGCAAAATCACGACTCACTTCACCCGACCGCACACTTTTCATCACAACGTGATCTGCCGCATCAACCTCAAAGTAAAGCGTGACAGCACCAGTTTTCCAAGAAAAAGTCCTGCACCACGACGTACCTCCCATAAATGTAGATCACCTCACTCCTCCCAGCTATGCCACTGGAACTTCAGGCGATCGGATTCGCAATTCGCAGCAGATACGGCCTCTTTACCAACTACGAACTTTTTATGTCGATAAGTTCACTATAGCGCGATAACGTTTTTCACGTCAACTTATAGCCAGAATTCACAGACACAATTTATATATACACAAAATGGCTTTATTCCAACGTTTTTTACAATACCTATAGTCTTCATTAGTAGTATCTAAGACACTCTGATACCGTTTTTATTATAAATTGACCCTCAGGAAATCACTCCCGAGGGCCAATCCATATCATCTCGCATTACGCAAGAGACTGGTGGTACACATCTCCTACCATCACTGGATAAAACTGCACATAGTCAAGATTAGGACCAACGCCCCACGATACCGCTCCAGCGCCGACACCAGGCTCATCCCAGTTCCCCAGAACCAAAGCACTGCCACTGGTTTCAACAGTCATCGCCCGCTCTAGGAAGTTACTATCAGAATAGGTATACCGGAACGCACCTCGCGCTACTTCCTCACCATTGGCAGTTCCATCACGCACCTGCAATCCCAAATCGACAATCTGCGGATTGTAATCATGCTTACCAATGAATGCATCGTTCGAGAAGCGTACAACCATATTAAACTTTCCCGCAGGAATGGTTCCCGCTGGAATCGTTACAGTTCCCCTCACAGCGTCAGCTATCTTCGGCGTATTATTCGTATCCAAAGTAACCACGCGGGTTTGATCCCCCATGCCGAAGGCACCGCTCTCTTCAGTGACGAATTGCTTGCCGAGACCGGTCACATACGAATATCCAGAAGCATTAGATGCACTGTTCTCCCGAGTTTGCGCACCTCCTGCAAGCTGCAACGACTCGGCTTCCAATGTGATGGCATTGCTATCATCCGCAGCATCACGGCATGTGGTGATATCACGAATCGAAACAGCATCACCTGATAATTCCAGCTTATTAATTCCTTCAGATAGGGCAACGTTCACCATGGAAGACTGCAAACCGTCAGATTCAGCAGTAATTGTGGTGACCGATGTACCATCACCGAAAGCACCATGAATCACCCCGAGATGCAGTGTAGACAACTTTCACTGAGTGATACCCACTTCCCAAGCATGGGCGAAAAGCTTCGCTTCGCCTCCATTCAACGAGGCGAATCCTCTGGCTCCATCTTGGTCATAGGTCAGCAGAGCACCACTTTCCAGACGGAATTGATCCGCAGGATATTCGATTCGATCCAAGGAATTATCGGAAGCCGATACTTGATAAAGCAAGAACTTATCCAGTGTGTTGTCCATCGATGATCCATGAAGTTGGATTTGATGCTGCCCTTGCTTGAGTCGCAGTAGCACCTCACCGCTTCCTCGATACAACCATTTTGCCGCCGGCTTCATCGCCAGTTCAGCGCCAAAGTGTATAGTCCCAGCAGACTGTCCATCAACAGACACGTCATTATCCCCCGGAAATCCAGTATTACCACTGATCACCTGGAAACGATATATCCCATCCGCCGGAACATCCACCGTCCAAGAAGCAATCGAGCCCGTCTTGAAACTTCCAACATCACCATTGCCCGATGTCATAAAATAGTTCCAGCCATCTCCCCACGGAGTCTTAATGTAAGTCTGGGCGCCTCCTGATAGTACGGTATTTTCTACCTCTTCCACCAACAGAGCACGACCTGCAGCAGCATTGTCAATGGAAAGAACACGATCCTGATGAGGAGTCACAATCAGCTGATATGAGGCATATCGATCAACACTTGTTGTGGTCACATCTAAAGTGCCGGAAGAAATATCTACATCGGATAGCGCATTGACCACTCTAGGAGTAGCTGCAACACCATCTGGGCCAGTAAAGGCATTCTCTCTAACTTCGACATCAACTGTGCTGCCGAACAGATTCTGATCCAATCCCGTCAAATGTACAGTTACCGGAATGTTGGAACCGTCGTTCTTAACTTGATCGGCATTAGCATCGTTAGCCCCTCCATACAGCACCGTCGCTTTCTTATTAGTGCGGTCAATAGCGGCAATTCCCTGAAGGCTGTCGGCCTTATTCATGTAATCAGAAGACACTTTTACTGTCTGAGCCCCACGCAAATCACCATACCATTTGAACTGCCACCACCCTGCGTTAGCGGAATTGGCTCGAGCCATGTTGTCGGACAGGTTGCCTGCATAATTCCAATATGCCGTCTCAGCCTGCACCTTCTCATCTTCAAACATGGACTGCCATTGAATCAGCTGCCCCGGAACGCTCATATCACGCAGCTCGCCGTATTCCGTGATGTTCACGTCAATAGGATTAATTCCATACTTCTTTTCCAGTTTCCTATAGCTTTCATAATGACTGCGGAAGGAAGAAAGACTTTCCTTACCGAGTTCATGCCACACAAAAACATCAGGAAGAGTATTTTGGCTCTTAGCATGAGATAAGAAGGCACTGCTCCTATTCTGCCGGTACACACAATCACCCGGACCTGCCACACGCGCATGATCAGCAGTTGGCTTGACCTTACTAGGCTTTTCACCATTCTTGTACTGTTGCCAGATCTTCTGAATAAGCTTATATTCGGAGTCCCAATCCGAAAGAAAAGTCCTGAAAATCTTGGCACTGGCGTTGTCGCCTGACGCATACCAATTCCCGCCGTCAGGCTCATTGAAAGGAATAAAGGTGTATTGGTCAGGATGCTCAGTGTTAGCGAGGACCTTATTGATTACAATTTCCGTAACCTGTTCGTAGTCCCATACTCCATCTCCCCCGTTAGTGTAAGTGCCATACGATGGGTCGTCTACAGGGACATCGAGTACGTAAGTCCGACTATCGGATGGACGATTGCCACTGTTATAGCTCCAATCGGGATAATAATCCTGCATATAAACAGCAAGTTCATTGCCTCCATTCGAAAAGATTGGTTCTCCAACGCAAGAGCATCACCACTAGGATGCTGAGTACCACTCGGAGGCTTCTGCGATGAATTCTCCACCTGAGCTCCATCAAGAATGGCATCCGCAGGAGAACCATCATCGCCCAATCCATACAACGTTCCCGAAGCTCCGCCTCGAAAATTTCCAGTCTCCGTAGCAAAGTCGACGTTCAATGTTTGCATCGCTTTGCCACTACGCTCATCCGCTATCGCCGCCTGCCCTATTGCCGCGCCGCTACTAATTAGTAGCGCAGTACCGGCCACAATAGCAACTAACGCTTTATTTCGGTGACTCATATCTATTCTCCTTTGAACTACATGATTCAAAACATCCACGTTCAATGAATCATGTACCTTCATAATACGACGAAATCGTTTTTTCTCAATAACTGTAAATATAAGTAATTTCAGTGGTTTTCTTATTTGAAACCGTTATCATACGTATTTTTCATAATCATACGAACGACAATCCGATCGCTCATGAAAATATAAAAAGACAATAACGACACGCGCAAGATGTCAACCAAAACACCAATGCATCCGCAGTCAATTGAATGCGCAGAGAAATCCATCCAGAAAACTTGATGACGATATCGATCTTAACAATTGCCATAAAAAGTGAGATGGTTATGATCCCCGATTTGATTTTGAATTCTACGGCTGCACAACCCGTATTTCCCGTCTGCACAACTCGCGAAAAGACCGCAAAACGCAAAGTTGTGCAGACGATCTGCCGCGTAGGCTAATCACCCTGCGGAATCGTAATTGAATCATTTGGTGACGGCGCTTCGCAGAACAACAGCAAGTTGATATCACGCCAATATCTGCAGCATGCCATCTTTCCTTGAAGATTCCGCCGTTTTCAAGTCATGCATTACGAAATTGCACGACCCGTTATTCGACCAGCTCTCCAAGATTCCGAAATCCTATTACGCGACCGTGCCTATTCCCAAAACTGTCGGATCCGCCATACACCACAAAATGTCGCTCACAGGGCACACCCATTTCCGGCGCAATACTATCAATCGTGGAAAACGCCTCTGGACGGAACGTCGCAGATGATTTAATCTCTATCAAATAGTATGGCTTCCCGCCTTTTTTCTATGATGAGATCGATTTCCTTGCGATTGCTATCTCGCCAGTGATACAGCTCGGACGTTTCTCCAACGCTTCATAACGTTTGATGATTTCCGTTACCACCAAATTTTCAAATAAGTTTCCCCTATGATTGCTTAAGATTAACTGTTCAGTAGATTCAATGCCAAGCAAATGCGCCGCAAGTCCAGTATCGTAAAAATAAAGCTTTGACGCTTTAGTAATCCGCTTTCCGTAATTTTTGAAATATGGTCGAAGACGAAAAGCGATGAAACTTGATCCGAGAATCGACAGCCAACTTTTTTTGCCGTGTCCACAGAGATACCGCAATCATTTGCGAGGCTTTCCGTATTAAGCACCTCCCCCACGCGAAGTGCCGCCAATTCCAAAAAACATTAAACTCAGCGATCTTACGTACCCCCAATTCCTCCCGCACATCTCTGTCAACATAAGTTGAGATATAGCTTGGAAAGAAGTCGGAAGGAGCGATGCCTCTATTCGTGGATTTACATAAATCCTATTCGTGGATTTGCATAAAAGCACAGCTGAAAAGACAGACATTCCAACACAAAGGAACCGACAACGCGCACACATGGTCGTGCGAGTCAGCATACGGGCAGACCAGCATACGGATAGGGGAACCTGCTTGTTCCGCGGTTTTCGTAAGATTGAACAACGCATGTGGCCGCCCACGACGTCGTTTGGGGCCGGCTGGTCGACCTCAAGCGTGAAATCATACGAAACCGTTCCAGCATAAGCGAGAGGTTGTTATGTCCGAAAAGATTAAGGTCGGCATTCTCGGAGCTACGGGCATGGTCGGACAGCGCTTCGTCACGCTGCTCGAAAACCATCCGTGGTTCGAATTGGTCACCCTTGCCGCATCCGCGCACAGCGCCGGCAAGACCTACGAAGAGGCCATCGGCGGTCGCTGGAAGATGGAAAACGCCGATGCCGGAATTCGTGAAGAACATGGTCGTCAAGAACGTGGCCGACGTGGAAGACGTGGTCAAAAAACGTCGATTTCGTGTTCTCCGCAGTGAACATGCCGAAGGCTGAGATTCGCACCATCGAAGAGGAATACGCGAAGACCGAAACGCCGGTCGTGTCGAACAACAGCGCCCACCGTTGGACTCCGGACGTGCCGATGGTCGTGCCGGAGATCAACCCGGAGCATTATGAGGTGATCGAGCACCAGCGCAAGCGTCTCGGCACCACGCACGGCTTCATCGCCGTCAAGCCGAACTGCTCCATCCAGGCCTACACCCCGGCGCTCGCCGCTTGGAAGGAATTCGAGCCGCGCGAGGTTATCGTGAGCACCTATCAGGCCATCTCCGGCGCGGGCAAGACGTTCAACGACTGGCCGGAAATGGTGGGCAACATCATTCCGTTCGATCTCCGGCGAAGAGGAGAAGTCCGAGAAGGAACCGCTGAAGGTGTTCGGCGCGCGATGAGGAAAGGGCGAAATCGTGCCGTTACGGACGGCCCGCTGAAGATCACCTCGCAGTGTATTCGCGTGCTGTGCTCAACGGCCACACCGCCA
>ENA-OQCD01000188-OQCD01000188.1-human-gut-metagenome-genome-assembly--contig:-NODE-188-length-16557-cov-2.722763_pt1 | contig 16557 bp, 20 predicted proteins | sample MGYA00242755_ERZ504571 | MGnify/ENA primary metagenome ERZ504571 (study PRJEB26092, sample SAMD00036274) | human gut metagenome | host: Homo sapiens | study: EMG produced TPA metagenomics assembly of...
AGCTAAGGCCTGGTCAGCGCATGTGACTGCACTCGAGAGGGTGTGGGAGAGTAGCACGCCGCCGCATTCAACGTCGGGGTTCCCGTCGAGCGTGACGCTCCGGGAACCCCTTTTTTTGTCTTTTGGTTTCCGGGGGATCCCCGGGCGCGACGCTCCGGGAACCCCTTTTCTTATTCCCGCACACGGGTGTTTCCTCCGCCCATTGGAGTTTTCGGACGCCGGAAGGACTGCCGGCGGGGATGATTCCTCCATCGGCTGGAGGTTTCGGGCGCCGGAAGGCCCGTGGGCGGAAGGATTCCTCCACCCACTGGGAGTCCCGGGACGCTGGGGGATCCCAGGAATTCCAGGGGAGCTTCCTGCCCTTATCCGATGGTGGAATAGACTGGGGAACTATGCATTATTTCGTACCCAAACGCTGTGTCGAATCGAACAAAATCATGTATCGCGACAAAGCGACGGCCCGGCAGGCCGCCGACCAGGGTTGGCGTGAACGCGGTACCGAACTATGGGTGTATCGGTGCGAATTCTGCGGAACCTGGCATCTCACACATCGCGATCCACAATCCAGCTACACGTACGTGCCCTTCAATCAGCAGATTAAACCGCATTCCCGCAAAAAAGGCTACAAACCACGTCGTAAGTAGTTCCGTTAGCGCTCGAGGCGGAAGCTTGGCGCTTGGCGTTTGGAGCCACGGCCTTGCTGGTCACACCGGAATCGACCGCATTCGACGCGATCTGATCGCTGAACGGATCAACTGGGCGCTCGGTATTGCGCAAATCGTAATACCGATGCACTTCCTCGTCAAAATCCTGCAAACCGGCAAGCAACGTCTCATTGTTCGACGGATACTCATTCTCAAAAGAACTGCATGGAGCGCGGCATACGCGGCTTGAGTGCGGGATCCTGATCGGGCTTGCCAATCGCAAGTCCGAGCACAGGGTACGTGTATTCCGGAAGATTCAGCAGATCAATCAAAGCCGGAACATCGTTAAGCAGCGAGCCGAGAATCACACAGCCAAGGCCGAGCGAATGAGCGGCCGTCTCCATCGCATGAAGCGCCAAAACTGCGTCATTCTGTGCCTGAGTGTAACGATAGCTGCCATTCAACGTAAACTCGTCGGAAGCGGTCTCAACGCCCTTGGAAGCTGCGATGGCCGCATTGCGATGCTCGTCAAGCACAAACACGTACAGCAGTGGCGCGGTCGCGATATATGGCTGCCCGCCGATTTCGGCAAGACGCTTCTTTGCGGCCGGATCGGTGATGCGGATTGCGACCAGTCGTTCAGGAATTGGCTGCTTGCGGCATGCTGGGCCACGGTTTCGAGAGTTTCGACGATATCGTCGCTCAGCGGCTTCGGCTTGAATTTGCGGATGGAACGACGCTCCAGCAGAGTGTCGACAGTTGCATTATGCAGAATATTACTCATGTTGACTATTTATATCCCATCCGCGTAATTGCGCAAGTATTTTCGCCCGCAAGCGCATTCCTTCCAATCGCAGTTTCGTGCAGTTTCGTGCGGTTCCAACCGCAGCTTCAATTGCAGATCTGAATCGCACGCTTCGAAATATGGAAGTTGGAGTGGGATTGTTTGCGGATCTGGCGAAATTTGCGCTTATCGGCAAATCTAGCGGATTCCACGGTTTCAGCGGATTCGGCGCGATTGACGGGAGTGGCGGCGATCGACCAGCGCCTGCGATCCGCGGTCGGATAGTTGCGATACCAGCGCGCCGAGTCCTGCGGAAGCCACGCCGAACACGAGATTCAGCGCCAGTTCCTTGCGTTTGTCGGTGGTGCCGTCCGGCAACACGGCTTTGCGGCCGACCGACTTGCGCCATGCCAGTTCGAACAGTTTGCCGAACACGAGTCCGGCCAGCGTGGGGGCGGCCACCTTGAACATCTTGTCGCAAAGATCGTCGGGATCGTTGATTCGCTGTTCGCGCAGGGCATTCACTTTCTCGTCGACGTTATGCAGCGACGCTACGATGCGGTCTGCGCTGGATTCCGGGTCAGGCATTTCACTCATGATTTCCAGTGTAGACCGTGCCGTCGGATTTCGGTTGGATTTCGCCGGCGCATGCGTGCGTTGCGAAGCGCTTAAGACACGTGGTGGAAGATTGCTGGTGAAACGCTTTTCGTCGGCTAGAGTAGGAGTATGACAGATACTCAAGTCGGAAGCAAGGATGCTTCTTCAATCGCGCCCGGCCGCCTGGTACTGCTGCGCCATGGCCAGACTGTGTGGAGCGAATCGGGCCAGCATACCGGCCGAACCAATATTCCGTTGACCGATACCGGTTGCGAGCAGGCTCGTGCGGCGGGCGAGCGTCTTCGTGAGGCGTTCCCCAATGGTTTCGACCAAGGCTGCATGTTCGCAAGCCCCCTGCGTCGCGCCCAGCAGACCGCGCAACTGGCTGGTTATGGCGATTTCAAAGTGCTTGACGAGATTGCGGAATGGGATTACGGCCGTGCCGAAGGGCGTACACGCCAGGAGGTGAGCGAGGCTGGCGGCTTCCAGTGGGATGTATGGCGCGACGGTCCGCGTTCCCTTCCTGAATCGTTGGAGGGCGACTGGGTTGAGACGTTGCCAAGCGGCGAGCAGGTTCCGGTGCACAATGGCCCTGGCGAGACGGTTGAGGAGGCCGCCGCGCGCACCCGCGATGCGATCGACGCGGTGATGCCGCTGCTCAATGCCGGTCATGACGTGCTGTTGGTGGCGCACGCGCATGTGTTGCGCATCCTCACCTCGCAGTGGCTGGACGTCGATCCGCATTTCGCGCGTTTGCTGCGCCTCGACACCGCGCATTATTGCGTGCTGAGCCAATATAAGGGAGACAACGTTATCGAGCATTGGAATTGCTAGGTGCGTTGCGCTGGGCTGAACGTCGGTAGTTTGACATCGTTACAACCGCCGACGTTTTTTTTGTTGCCGTACGGCGTCAGGTTCGCGATTCACTGCGATTGTTGCCGTGTGATATGGAGGGTGTGTCGCAAACGGTTTCATAAAGACAGTGTGATGAAAACCGTTGAAAATAAAGTATTTTGAGAAAAACCTGCGATCGTAAAATCACTCTAAAAAATGGTTTTTTCTTGCTTACGTTTGCAAAAACGGGAGAAATGCGGCACAATAGTGCATGTCAGGAATCGTGAGGAAGCGATTTCACAGGATGTTGACCAGCGGGGTGCTGGGAAACAGGAATGGAAGAGAAAGGTTCGATGATGAATCGTACTATCAAGGCAGCAGTTGGAATGGTCGCCATCGCGGCGATGTCCGTAGGCACGTTGGGCGCTTGCGGATCGAGCTCCAGCTCCGACGACGGCAAGGGCAAGGTCTATTACCTGAACTTCAAGCCGGAATCCAACGACGAATGGCAGAAGCTGGCCAAGGATTACACCAAGGAAACCGGTGTCGAGGTCAAGGTCCAGACTGCTGCTTCCGGCACCTACGAGCAGACCCTGAAGTCCGAGATCGCCAAGTCCGAAGCCCCGACCTGTTCCAGGTCAATGGTCCGGTCGGCTATCAGAACTGGAAGTCCTACACTGATGACATGACGGACACCGAGCCGTACAAGCAGCTCATCAACAAGGACGTCGCCCTCAAGGATGGGAGCAAGGTCGTTGGCGTTCCGTACGCTATGGAAACCTATGGTCTGATTTACAACAAGGATCTGCTGGCCAAGTACATCGCCACCGATGGCGCCAAGATCAAGGACGTCAAGGATATCGACAATTTCGATACCCTGAAGGCCGTGGCTGATGACATCCAGGCCAAGAAGGACCAGCTCGGAGTCAAGGGCGCATTCACTTCCGCCGGTTTCGATTCCAGCTCCGATTGGCGTTTTAAGACCCATCTGGCCAACCTGCCGCTGTACTACGAGTTCAAGGATGATAACATCACCAAGCAGCCGGAGACCGTCAAGGGTACCTATCTGCCGGAGTATAAGAACATCTTCGACCTGTACCTGCAGGATTCCACCACCGAGCCGACCCAGCTGAGCTCCAAGACCGGTGATGACGCCACCTCCGAGTTCTCCCTCGGCGAGGCCGTGTTCTATCAGAACGGCACTTGGGCATGGACCGATCTGCAGAAGAACGGCATGAAGGCCGAGTCCATCGGCATGCTCCCGATCTACACGGGCGTCAAGGGCGAGGAGAACCAGGGTCTGGCCACTGGCTCCGAGAACTACTGGTGCATTAACTCCAAGGCTTCCGACGCCGATAAGCAGGCCACCAAGGACTTCCTGAAGTGGGTCGTCACCAGCAAGACCGGCATCGAGTCCCTGTCTAGCGCCATGGGCTTCACCACTCCGTTCAAGTCCTTCAGCGATGTCAAGTCCGACAATCCGCTGGTGCAGGCCGCTGTTGAAGATCAGAACTCCGGCAAGACCGCAGTCTCTTGGAACTTCACCATGATGCCGTCCGAAGAGTGGAAGAACAAGCTTGGTTCCGCCCTCCTCGAGTACGCGCAGGGCACCGGCGACTGGAACGCAGTCAAGAAGGCGTTCGTGGACGTTGGAAGACCGAGTACGACGCTGCTCACTGATCACCGCTTGATCAAACCAATAACTGAATAGAATAACTGCGGCGAGAGTTTTCCTTTCCTTCTCTCGGCCGCAGTTGGTTGTGACGACATAGCGAAGGGCCGTCATCGTAATTAACTTGCGATGACGGCCCTTCGTGTATGTCGCTACGTTCGCTGTATGTTGCCGGAAAATCAGCTATGCAGACGAGCGGTGGTCGAACGGACGATCAGCTGCGCGGGGAACGTCTTGAACGGTTCGTCGAGCGGCTGCTTCTCGATTAGCGCGAGTGTCATGCGGGCCGCTTCGCGGGCCATCTCGACAGGGGTCTGACGGATGGTGGTCAGGCCGAGGTCGCGCGCGTAGACGCTGTCGTCGTAACCGATGATGGAGATGTCGTTCGGCACGGTGAAACCGTTGCGTTCCAGCTGGAACAGCAGCGGCACCGCGATGCCATCCTCCTGGCAGGCGATGGCCGTCGGCATGTGGTCGAGGCTGAGCAGCTGCGTCACGACCTTGCTGATCCTGTTCCTGCCAGCGTCGGTGACAAGCACGCGCGGTTCGACGCCGTTGGCCTGGCAGCATGCCATGAACGATTCGTAACGGCCCTGCACGCTGAAGTGCAGCGTCACTTCGCGGTCGGAACGAATGTAGACGATGTCGCGGTGGCCAAGCATCATCAGATGGCGTGCGGCGAGTTCCGAACCCTGCTTGTCGTCGATGCGGACGGCCGCGTTGAAGCCGCGTTCTTCCGGCAGGCTTGAGTTGATGCCGATGATCGGCACGTCGATCGACCTGAGCTGTTCGATTTCGTTGCTGGCGATGTCGAAGGAAATGACGATCACGCGTCGACGTTGCGGCGCACCGGCAGCATGTTGAAGAACTCGCTGCGTTCCTCGGTGCTGGACATCTGGTAGATGGAGATGTCGTAGCCCTCATCGTGGAAGACCTCGTTCAGACCTCGATGATGGAGGAGCTGAACCATAGGTTGAGCCGGCCTGAGATCGAGTACCGCGATACGCAGCGCACGGCCGTTTCAAGGCCGCGGCAGAACGCGAGATGGAGAAATTCAGCTCGTCCGCGGCTTCATCACCTTGTCTCTGGTGGCTTTCGACACCAGGTCAGGGCGCGTGAAGGAACGAGAGACGGTGGAAATGGACACGTGCGCGAGTTGCGCAACATCCTGAATGCTACTGCTTTTCATCGAGTCCCCTGTACAGTGATTGCTTGAATAATGTAATGCTACCTCCCCTCACCATTAAGACCGTGTTCTTGTCCAATTTGCAACTTATTCATTACAAAACGTTTTCATAAAGTGGTGGTAGTTGGGCATTGCGTGGAATATAAGCGTTCTCTAGAGATGGTTTTTGGTGACAACGTTTCATATTTTGCCGTGCGTGACATGCGAAAAATGACACGTTTGACATTTGCAGTCATGCCGTTTATCATGACTGATGTAAGCACTGGAGAAACAGGAAACAATGCTGTGGATGGTTCCTCTGGGGAATGGAATTCCCGCCCGCGTTGACGCGGTACGCGGAATGGAGAAGGAAAGAAAGCAGGCAGGCTATGATCAGCATGGCTGGCAAGGCGATACGAAAGTGGTGGCGCTCTTCGCGCTGCCAACGTTCGCCGCGTTCATCATCGGGTTTGTGATCCCGTTCATCATGGGTGTGTATCTGAGCTTCTGCAAGTTCGCCACCGTCACCGACGCCGAATTCGTCGGTCTGAAAAACTACAAGAGGGCTTTTGCCGATAAGGAGTTCCTGCACGCGCTGGGCTTCTCGACGGCACTGACCATCATCACGACGATCGTGATCAACGTAGTCGCGTTCGCCATCGCATACATGCTGACCAAGGCCATCAAGGGCTCCAACATCTTCCGTTCGGTGTTCTTCATGCCGAACCTCATCGGTGGCATTATCCTGGGCTACATCTGGATGCTGCTGCTCAACGGCATTCTCGCTCACTGGGGCCGCGCGTTGACGTATAGCGCAACCTACGGCTTCTGGGGCTTGGTCATCTTGGTGTGCTGGCAGCAGATCGGCTATATGATGATTATCTACATCGCAGGCATGCAGTCGCTGCCGACCGACGTGCTCGAAGCGGCTTCCGTGGACGGTGCGAACGGCACCCAGACCATGTTCAAGATCATCATTCCGCTGATGATGCCGTCGATCACCGTGTGCTCGTTCCTGTGCGTCACCAACGGCTTCAAGCTGTACGATCAGAACCTTGCATTGACCAACGGCGCTCCGTCGAACATGTCTGAAGGTCTGGCAATGAACATCACCCGTACGTTCTACGGCCGTATGGGTTGGGGAAGCGTCGGCCAGGCGGAAGGCAGTGCTGTTCTTCATCCTGGTGGCCATTGTGGCGCTTATCCAGACAAGCTCACCACGAGCAAGGAGGTGGAGGCATGAACTCCGGAGAAAAAGTCAAGCACGGCGCACTGTGGTCCGTACTGTTCGCGGTGGTTTCGCTGGCGTGGATCTTCCCGATCGTGCTGGTGATCATCAACTCCTTCAAGCAGAAGGCGTACATCTCCCGTAACGCGTTCTCCCTGCCGACCGGTAAGGCGTTCGTTGGACTTGAAAACTATACGCGTGGCCTCGAGACCACGAACTTCTTTGCCAGCTTCGGCTGGACCCTGCTGATCACGGTCGGTTCCGTGGCGCTGATCCTGGTGTGCACTTCGATGTGCGCATGGTGGATCGTCCGCGTGAACAACTGGGCCGCGAAGCTGCTGTACACGCTGTTTTCTGTTCAACATGATCGTGCCGTTCCAGATGGTCATGTTCACCCTTTCCAAGCTGGCCGATATGTTGAAGCTCAACACCCCGTGGGGTCTGTGCTTCGTGTACCTGGGCTTCGGAGCTGGTCTGGCCGTGTTCATCTTCACCGGTGTGGTTAAGGGCATTCCGGAATCGCTGGAAGAGTCCGCCATGATCGATGGTGCTTCCGTGCCGCGTATCTTCTTCCAGATCGTTGTGCCGATCATGAAGCCGTCCATTGTGTCCGTGGCCATTCTGCAGGCCATGTGGATCTGGAACGACTACCTGCTGCCGTACCTGACGCTCGACCTGGGCAAGTACAAGACCATTCCGTGGCGGTGCAGTATCTGAAGGGCGGTTATGGTTCCGTGGATATGGGCGCCATGATGGCATGCCTAGTTATGGCCATCATCCCGATCATCATCTTCTACCTCATCTGCCAGAAGTACATCGTCAAGGGTGTTATGGCTGGAGCCGTTAAGGCTGATCTTCGATCAGCCCTTAGGGAACAGCGCAGTGCGCTGTTCCCAGGCTCAGCCCGAGCGGCTATGCCGCGAGGGTAACGTTGAGCCCGCGCGTAGCGCGGTCCTTAATGCAGGCGAGCGGCGCGGTGAAGGGCTGATTTTCACCCAGAAAAATTTAAGGGACTGATGCGAATCAGTCCCTTTTTTCGTGCCTAATTACTTGCTGATGTACTTGCGGAAGACATGCTCGAGAATCGGCGAATGCAGCATCAGCATCGTGCCATACCCCAGTATGAGCAGCAGGAACAGGCCCTGCGGCATGTAAACCCAGCTGGCCACGAGCAGCGCCACGTACACCGCGTCGATCGCAACCAATGCCAACGTGTGGCCGATGTTGCTCACGCCGAACACAAAAGCGTTGCCAAGCGTGCGCCAGAACGAGTTCTCGAACCGCGCCTGCAACGCCCACACCCATTCGAAACCGATGAGCCACACAATCGTCAACGCGAATTTCGGAATGAGCAGCGGCGTGATCTGCAGCACGATCCACGAGTAGACGCACAGCGTGCCGGTCGTGCCGAAAATCAGCCAATAGCCGGTCGATTTCGCAAAATTCGAACGGAACGCCTTGAAATAATTGCGCGTCGCCGTGCCTTCGCCGGACAGCGTGCGACGGACGGCGTCGTGGCCGGCGGTCAGTGCCGCGCCGATCGTGATGATCGGAATGCTGGTGACGAGCATCAGAATGTTGATCCAGATCGCGTCGACGGCGTCGCTGAGGCCGCGCATAAAGCCGGAATCGGGGGAGAGGAACTTCATAATCGCCTTTCGTATGGCATCCGTATAGCAACGTATGCAAGTCGAATCTTCTGCGATTCTACTCGATACAGCTGGAGTATGCACATTTTTCGTCAAAACGTTTTGATGTGCTGCAATGATTAAAGTTTTCATTAGCGTTTTCGCTTTTGCTTGATGTTATCGTTTTTCATGTAGCGGAGACAGTGCTCCGCATCCGATGGACTACGACAAAAGGGGTTATGGTGACAGCAAACAACATGCGTGACGATTGGTGGAAGCAAGCCGTCGTCTACCAGATCTACCCGCGCAGCTTCAAAGACGTGAACGGCGACGGGTTGGGAGACATCGCCGGCGTCACCGAGAAAATGGATTACCTGAAGAATCTCGGCATCGACGCGATCTGGCTGAGCCCGTTCTACCCGTCCGACCTGGCCGACGGCGGCTACGACGTGATCGACTACCGCAACGTGGACCCGCGCCTCGGCACCATGCCGATTTCGACGCGATGGCCGCCGCCGCGCATGAAGCCGGCATCAAGGTGATCGTCGACATCGTGCCGAACCACACGTCCAACAAGCACAAGATGTTCATCGAGGCGCTCGCCGCCGGCCGAGGTTCGGCCGCACGCGACCGCTACATCTTCCGCGAAGGCCGCGGCGAGCACGGCGAGCTGCCGCCGAACGACTGGCAGTCGCTGTTCGGCGGCCCGGCGTGGCAGCAGGTCGATGACGGACAGTGGTACCTGCACATGTTCGCCAAGGAGCAGCCGGATCTGAATTGGAAGAATCCGGACGTGCACGAGGAATTCAAGAAAACGTTGAGATTCTGGTCCGACCACGGCACCGACGGCTTCCGCATCGACGTGGCGCACGGCTTGGCCAAGGACCTCGATTCCGTGCCGCTGGCCGACATGGATCCGGCCGCGGTGCAGCATGTGCTGCCGGCGGACGGCGCGTTCAGCCCGCTGTGGGACCGTCCGGAAGTGCACGACATCTACCGCGAATGGCGTCAGGTGTTCAACGAGTACAATCCGCCGCGTTTCGCCGTCGGCGAGGCGTGGGTGAAGGCCGAATCGCAGCATCTGTACGCGTCCACCGACGAGCTCGGCCAGGTGTTCAATTTCGAGTTCGCCGAAGCCAACTGGTTCGCCGACGAGTTCCGTACGGCCATTGCTGACGGCTTGCGCGCCGCCGAGGAAACTCACGGTTCCACCACGACGTGGGTTATGAACAACCACGATGTGCCGCGCAGTCCGTCGCGTTTCGGTCTGCCGCAGGTGAAGGACGCTCCGTACCACCAGCTGGCGCACGATTGGCTGTTGCGTGACGGAGAGACCTACCGCGAGAATCGTGAGCTCGGCACCCGTCGCGCCCGCGCAGCCGCGCTGATGGAACTGGGCCTGCCGGGTTCCGCCTACGTGTATCAGGGCGAGGAACTGGGCCTGTTCGAAGTGGCGAACATTCCGTGGGATCGTCTTGAGGATCCGACGCCGTTCAACACCCGTCGCAACTTCACCGACAAGGGTCGTGACGGCTGCCGTGCACCGATGCCGTGGAAGGCTGCCGATTGCGGCGAACCGCTTCGTGGAGCCCGGACTTCATCACCGGCGGCACGTTCGGTTTCGGCCCGGAGCAGGGCGATTCCGCCGACGCGCACCTGCCGCAGCCGGCCTGGTTCAAGGATTTCGCGGCCGACGTCGAGGCCGATGACAACGGTTCCATGCTGCACTTGTACCGCAAGCTGTTGCAGTTGCGACAGACGGTGCTGACGGCGACCGGAGACACGTCCGCCGACCTGCTGGACATGGGCGATACGGTGGTCGCCTACTCGCGTCCGGCCACGGAAGGCCGTCGATTCCTGTCCGTCACCAATTTCGGCGACGAGCCGATCGCCCTGCCGGACGATGCGGTCGCCATCGCAAATTCCGTGCCGTTGACGGACGACGGCAAGCTGGATAGCGACGCCTCAGTCTGGCTGCTGCTGGGCTGATCGACCGCTGAACCTGGCCGCTCCCAAATCGCCTTGCGTATATGAAAAATTCCGGCCCTCCACAAGGAGGACCGGAATTTGGTTTGTAAGGAAAGGGGAATGGTAAGTCTAAACGCTACTTCTCGCCGTTCATGATGGCGGCAAGCGATTGCATGCGCGGCAGATCGAACACCTCATCGGTGTGCACCACCTTGAGATCCGGGCCTGCCAGCGGCACACGCCAGTTGGAGTATTCACTGGACGTGCCCGGCTGGTTCTGCGTGCGCGTCTCGCCCACGCCATCCACCAGCGCGGCCTGCAGCAGCACGGACGGCGACTTGAGCAGCATCTTGTGCATCGCCTCGACGATTTCCTGGATGTGGCCTTCCACATCGCCCGCCACTTCCGGCGTGATCAGGCCGGACTCCACGAGACGGTCCATCATCGCGTCGCGTTCGGCGGTGGCGGAAGCCTGGAACTCCTCGACCGGGCCGGACAGCAGGTGCAGCTGTTCGCGCAGCTTGACGTGCTCGAACTGCAGGTAGCCGGCGGTCGGCGGCAGGTCGTGCGTGGTGACGGAAGCCAGCGCGTACTTGCGGTACGTGGACGGATCGGCGTACGGGTCGCCGGCGTTGGGGGAGTCGTCCACGCGGGCGAACCATTCCACCATGCAGCCCAGCAGGCCGTGCTCGCCGAGTACCGTGCGTACGTAATCAGGCACGGTGCCCAGATCCTCGCCGACCACCAAACCGTTCACGCGGGACGCTTCAATGGTCAGGATCGCGATCATCGCCTCATAGTCGTACGTAACGTACGCGCCACCGCGCGCGCCTTCGCCCTGCGGAATCCACCACAGACGGAATAGGCCGAGTACATGGTCGATGCGCACCGCGCCCGCGTGCGAGAACATGTTGTGCACCATCTCGCGGTACACGCCATAACCAGTTTTGGCCAGATAATTCGGATTGAACGGCGGCTGGCCCCAATCCTGACCCTGCTGGTTGTAGAAGTCCGGTGGGCAGCCCACGGTTACGCTGCCTACTGCGAAACGTTCCGGATTCCACCACACGTCCGCGCCGAGCGAGTGCACGCCCACGGCCATATCCTGCATGAGGCCGAGTGCCATACCGCTGTCACGGGCGGCGTTCTGCGCGGCTGTCACCTGCTCGTCGGCGATCCACTGCAGCCAGCATTCGAAATCGACCATATCGGCGTGCTCGCGCATGAGCTCCACCACTTCAGGCGAATCGCGGTTCGTGTCCTTGAACCACGTGCCTTCCCACGGCGCGCCCCACACCTGGAACGCCACCGACCATGCGGCGAACGCGCGCAGATCCGGACCCGCGGCCTCCTTGAACGCGTCGAACGCGGCCTGACGCTCGACGGAACGCGGCACGTTGTACACAAGCTGCAGCGCCTGGCGCTTGTGCCACCAAGCGGAATTGATGTCGAGCGGCTCGATACTGTCGTTGGCTGGCGAGGCTTCCGCGTGCAGACGCGCCACTTCGGCCTGGTCCGCCTCGTTGAGTTCCGCATATTCAGCGATATCCTGCGGACGGATGTACGTCACATTGAGAAAAACGACGCGATTCGGGAAGATACGGCGACGGCTCCAGCGGCGGCACCGGCGCGGTGGCGTGAATCGGGTTGATAAGCATGAAATCGGCATGCGATTTCGTTGCCGCGTCGGACAGCAGCAGCTTCAGATCGCCATAGTCGCCCACGCCCCAGGATTCAGCGGAACGGATGGAATACATCTGTGCCATCCAGCCCCAACGTTGCTTTTCCGCTACTGCTGGCGGCAGTTCGATGCGTGCCGGTGCGCAGATCAGCGCGGCTTCGGCGTGCAGCGGGCCGGCATCGACGGCCAGCGTGTGGTAGCCGGCGGGAATATCGTCCGGCAGCGTCAGTTGCAGCGAGCCGTCATCTGCGTTCGAGCCCGTCAGATACGCGGTCAGATCGCCCGCATATTCCGTGCCGTCTTCCAACGTCAGCTTCAGCGCCACGTCGTTTCCTTTCGCGCGGATTGGCGTGACGGCTTCCTTGCCGATGAACTCACGACGGTCGGCTCAACAAGTGTGTCTGCGATGCGCTGCTGGGTCGCCGCATAGGAGGCGGTGATCGCTTCGTCGCTGGATGCGTCCACGCCGAGTGCGGCCAATACGGAGACGAGCACTTCGTCGCGGATTTCCACGTAGGTGCCGAGCTGGTCGATATACGACGTGGAAATGCCATTGAGCTTGGCGAGCTGGATAAGAGGCCGTGTGATGCGTTCTGCGCTTTCGGTCTGCTGGGTCTGTGTCATAGGTCCCTTCTTTCCGCGCCGTTTGTGACGGCTGACATGCTACATTGCTTGCGATTGCCGCAGCTTCGATGCTGGTGGCATTCGCACCAAAGATAACTATATCACGGTATGATATCGTTTCCAAAGCGTGTTTTGCGGTAAGAGAGTGTTGCTATATTGCGATTTTGCTCTAATTTCAGGAATATAGATAACCGGAATTGTTTTTCCATATGACTATCGTTTGCAATACGAAGGCGCAGCGCTCCGCATTGCAAACGATTATTCCAACGGGGCATTGCTCGTCTGCTACTCGGCTTCGAGAATTGCAAAGCTTTGCAGACCTAGACGCAGCGAAGTGCCGCTAATTTCGTTTTCGCCGATGCTGAAAATCGTCCGATAACTACCATCTGGTAACTGCAAAGCTTTGCAATTCGCGGCTTGGATTGACGGCTATGATCAGCTTCTGCAGGTGGGTGGAACGCTCGAAAAGAACACTCTATCGCGTTCGATTGCATGGAACGTAGCCCCCGACCGCAAGGCGTCGCATTCCCCCTTGACGTGGAGTATGGAGCGCACCGTATGCCACAGTGATTCGGCGTCGGCCTGCTGTGCGGCGACGGTCGGGGCGTCGGCGGACGGGTCGGTGGGCAGGTAGCTGCCACCGGTCACATCACCAGCCGAGTGTCCGATTCTGCAGAATCGGACACGTGAAGTGCTCCGGATGCGTCGTTCGCACCCCACTGCATCGGTGTGCGCGAACCGGTGCGCACGTAGCCGCCTTCTTTGCCGGGCAGTGCGCGGTATCGCATGCCGATTTCGTCGCCGTAATACAGGAACGGCACGCCCGGCATCGCGAACAGCGTGCAGTATGCCAGGGCGATTTCGCGCTGCGACAGTCGCGGCGCCACGCGTGCGGTGTCGTGGTTGCAGGTGATGAAATTAAAATTTCCGTCGGCCGTTTCCGCTTCGCGCAGACGCGGCTCGTACTCGTCCAGGAATTCGCTGATCGGCGTGCCGGAATCGGCGTTGAAATAGCTCTTGTCGCCCTTGCGGCTCAACGGGTCGTCCACGTTGCGCAACAGCATGTTGTAGCCGTTGGGAACGCCGTCCCAACGCCAATCGAGATAGAAATCCATGTCGAAGCCGGCGGCCATCGACTCCTCTGGCCGTCCCCATTCCGAAACGAACGCGGCTTCGGGGAAGGCCGGGCGGATCCGGGCGAACATGTACTGCCAGGTGCGGATGGTGTAAGGCTTGCCCTCATCGTCCTTTTTGACGAGGCTGTCGGCCATATCCACGCGGAAGCCGTCTGCGCCACGGGAAAGCCAGAACCGCATGACGTCCACCATCGCGTCGCAAGTGGCCTTCGCGTCCGGACCAAGGGCTGGCTTCTGCCAGCTACGTTCGGGGTGCGCGAAACCGTAGTTGAGCGCCGGCTGGCATTTGAAGAAGTTCAAGATGTAGGTACCGTTGCGGGGCGATTCGCCGCCGATGAATGGCAGTCCGTCGCCACCGGAGATCCATGAGTCTGTCCAGATGTAGCGGTCGGAATAATTGTTTCGTTCGACCTTGCAACTGCGGTGGAACCACTCGTGTTCCTCGCTGGTGTGGCCTGGCACGAGATCGAGGATCACGTGCATGTCGCGCCGGTGGGCGGCGTCGAACAACGCAATGAGATCGTCGTTGGTGCCGTAGCGTGATGCCACCTTTTTGTAGTCGCGCACGTCGTAGCCGGCGTCTTTGAATGGCGAGTCGAAACAAGGATTGAGCCAGATCGCGTTGCATCCGAGATCCTTGATGTAGTCCAGTTTTAAAGTGATTCCGGGGATGTCTCCGATGCCGTCGCCATTGGAGTCGACGAAGGACTGTGGATAGATTTCATAAAAAATTGCGTCGCAAGCCATTTGGGGTGGGGGTGTTTCGCGGGGGAAAGCATGAGGGTGTATCTCCTTGATATTTCGCGGTTTGCGGTGTTTCTTTGAAACAATTCATAAGCGCTGAATTGCAAACGTTGGCAGAAACGTGCTACACTAACAAGCACTGATGCATTTTCGGTAGGCCCAATGCGGCCGGCAATCATCCGAGAAACGATGATGTGAACGTATGCAGGGTTTTGGTCCATACCATCCAACCGGAGATGTTGCAGAGCACAAGGATATGTGAGGAAAGGAAGATCAATGAAGATCGATTGGAAGAAGGCAATCGGACTTACTGCTGCTGTTGCCATGCTGGTTCCGCTCGCTGCGTGCGGCGGCTCCGACAATGGTGGAAGCGATAAGAAGGCCTCCGGCACCCAGAACATCACCCTGAGCGTCTGGGCTCCGCAGGAAGACCAGGCCAAGGACACCAACTGGCTGGGCAAGGTCGAAGAGAACTTCGCCAAGGCGCATCCGGAATACAATATCACGTGGAAGAATGACGTGGTCTCTGAAGGCGATGCTTCCAAGCAGGTCAGCACTGATCCGTCCGCGGCGGCCGATGTCTATATGTTCGCTTCCGATCAGTTGGGTGTTCTAATGGATGCCAAGGCCATTGGCCAGCTGGGCACCGACGCTGAGAAGCAGGTGAAGGAACAGAACGGTGACCTCGAAGTCAACTCCGTCACCGGCACCGATGGCAAGCTCTATGGCGTGCCGTACACCGACAACACGTGGTTCATGTACTACAACAAGTCCAAGATCACCGAGGATGAGGCCAAGGACTTCGATACCATCCTTTCCAAGGCCAAGGTCGCGTTCTCCCTGCAGAATTCTTGGTACATCAACGGCTTCTATGATGGCCTGAGCCTGTTCGGCGAGAAGGGCAATGATGCTGACGCAGGCATGGTCTTCCCGAAGGACGGCGCCGATATCACCTCTTATCTGGTTGATGTGGTCGCCAACCCGAACTTCTCCAACGACGATGGCGCTTCCGGCCTCGCAGCCATCAAGGATGGCTCCGCCGACGTGCTGTTCTCCGGTACCTGGTCCGCTAAGGACGTGAAGGAGGCCCTGGGTGACAACTACGCCGCCACCTCTCTGCCGACCTTCACCGTGAACGGCCAGAAGAAGCAGATGAAGTCCTTCGCCGCCACCAAGGCCGCTGCTTACAACCCGAACGCCAAGAACCCGAAGGCCGCCGCTCAGTTCGCGGCTTACCTCGCTCCACCGAGCTCAGAAGCTGCACTACGAGATGCGCGCCATCCCGCCGACCGACAAGTCCCTGTCTGATCTGACCACCGACGACATCGCAGCCAAGGCCCAGGCCGACACCATGGCCAACACTGCTCTCCTGCAGTCCGGTCTGTCCGGCATGAACGATTGGTGGACTCCGGCCGAAACCTTCGGCAAGGCCCTGGTCAACAAGGAAATCACCAAGACAACGCTGCCGCCAAGTACCAGGATTGGGTCAAGCAGGCCGGTGGCAAGATCGCTGAGTGAAATCAGTAATTCTAAAAATCCAATAACTGAAGAATGCAGGTGGTTGGCACTGCCAAATCCCCCCAGCCATCCTGCAGCTTTGAGAGACGCTTCGAGTCGCGGTGTCTCTCTCCACTTTGCATAGTGGCTCACTCCTCCTCCGAGCTTTGCATTCCCCGGGCAAGGTTTTTAAATTCTCCTTCCCCTTGCTCCGGGAGCAAAGCTTTTTTTTATCTTCAATATCCATATGAGAGGGCAGTCGAAATGACAGCAACAACTCTTTCCCCGCGGGAGATGAAGCGCCTTCGGAAGCAGGGTGCTGATTATGTTTCTCCGTCGCTACACGGTAAGGGCG
>ENA-OQCD01000189-OQCD01000189.1-human-gut-metagenome-genome-assembly--contig:-NODE-189-length-16494-cov-2.361703_pt1 | contig 16494 bp, 21 predicted proteins | sample MGYA00242755_ERZ504571 | MGnify/ENA primary metagenome ERZ504571 (study PRJEB26092, sample SAMD00036274) | human gut metagenome | host: Homo sapiens | study: EMG produced TPA metagenomics assembly of...
CAGAGTGTGGATGTGGAGAATGACGGCAAACCTCTGGAACGTGAGATGCTGGATTATATTTACAAGAACAAGACCTCCGCACTGATCGAGGCTTCTATGATGACCGGCGCGTGCTGGCAGGGGCATCGGAGGAAGAACTTGAAGTTGTGGAGCAGGCTGCAGAGAACATCGGGCTGGCTTTTCAGATCCAGGATGATATCCTTGATGTGACCAGTACCCAGGAGGAACTGGGAAAACCGATCCACAGTGATGAGAAGAACAATAAGGTTACCTATGTAAGCCTCATGGGAGCCCCGGCAGCAGCCGGCAAGGTTAAAGAACTTTCTGAACATGCGGTAGAGCTTTTAAACAGTCTTGACAGGAAGAACGAATTTCTGGATCTTCTTGTGGAAAGTCTTATCAGCCGCAGGAAATAGAAGGAATAAAGGAAGGATACGAATGATTCTGGAAAAAATTAAAAAGCCAAATGATATTCATAAAGTTTCATTGGAGGATTTTCCGCGCCTTGCCGAGGAAATCAGGAGCTTTTTGATCCAGAGTGTAAGTGAGACAGGCGGCCATCTGGCATCCAATCTGGGTGTGGTGGAGCTGACCCTTGCTCTGCATAATGTGCTTGATTTTCCACAGGATAAACTGATCTGGGATGTGGGACATCAGGCTTATACGCATAAGATTCTTACAGGCAGGAAAGATGGCTTTAAGGATCTTCGTAAAGAGGGAGGCTTAAGTGGCTTCCCGAAGAGAAATGAAAGTGACTGTGATTCTTTTGATACCGGACACAGTTCCAATTCCATTTCCGCAGGACTTGGTTATGTCCGTGCCAGAGATCTGCGGGGAGAGAAACACCATGTGGTTTCTGTCATCGGAGATGGTGCGCTTACCGGCGGAATGGCATATGAAGCATTAAACAATGCAGCTGAGCTGAAGACGAATTTTATTATCATCATCAATGATAACAACATGTCCATTTCCAAGAATGTAGGAGGAATGTCCACCTATTTAAGTGCCCTGCGTACAGCGGAGACTTACACGGGAATGAAAATCGGCGTGACAAAAAACGCTCAAAAAAATTCCACATGTTGGAACTGCCGTGGTGGATACGGTCCGCAAAACCAAGAGCAGTATTAAGCAGCTGATCATTCCCGGAATGCTTTTTGAAAATATGGGTCTGACTTATCTGGGGCCAGTAGACGGCCATAATATGCGTCAGATGATGAAGCTTTTTAATGAGGCAAAAAGAGTGGAGGGACCGGTGGTTGTCCATGTCCTTACGGAAAAGGGCAGAGGCTATGGCCCGGCATCTTCTCACCCGGAGCGTTTTTCATGGAACCGGTCCTTTTGAGGTCAAAAGTGGAAGACCCCTTGCGGAAAAAACGGCGCCGACATATACGGACTGTTTTTCCAGCGCAATATGTTCTGTGGCAGAGAAGAACCGGAAAGTAGTTGCCATTACGGCTGCCATGCCCGATGGGACCGGACTGAACCGGTTCCGGAAGAAATTCCCGGAGCGTTTTTTTTGACGTGGGGATTGCGGAAGAGCATGCGGTAACCTTTGCGGCAGGGCTGGCTCTTGGAGGAATGATCCCGGTTTTTGCGGTCTATTCTTCGTTTTTGCAGAGAGGAATCGATCAGATCCTCCACGATGTATGCATGCAGAACCTTCATGTGATCTTTGCTATTGACAGGGCAGGCTTTGTGGGGGCGGACGGAGAAACACATCATGGATGCTTTGACCTTTCCTATCTGTCTATGATTCCCAATATGACTGTTATGGCTCCCAAGAATGGGAAAGAACTAGAAGAGATGCTGAAATTTGCAGTAGAAGAGCTGGATGGTCCCTGTGCGATCCGTTATCCGAAGGGAACGGCATGTACAGATATGGAAGAGCATGATGAACCACTTAAGAGGGGCAGAAGCGAAGTGATCACTCCGGGCAGTGAGATCGCTGTTCTCGGTGTCGGAAGTATGGTTTCTGTCTGTCAGAAGTCTGTAGGGAGATAAGAGATCACGGAATCGCAAGATCTACATTTGTCAATGTACGTTTTGTAAAGCCGCTGGATACCAGCCTTCTTGACCGGCTTTCACAGAACCACAGTCTTTTGGTCACTGTGGAGGAGAATGTAAAAAGCGGTGGATTCGGAGAACATGTATCTGCTTATATGGAGGCCTGTCATCCGGAAGTTAGAGTGCTTCCTCTGGCAATACCGGATCACTTTATTGAACACGGAACTGTGGACAGTCAGCGGATGAAAACTGGTTTGAATGTACAGGCAGTCCTGGATGCTGTAGAACAGAGCTGGGAAGATATTGGGAATAACAGAAAATAAAAGAGACAGCCTTTGCAGGGAAAAGGACTTGCAGGGCATTTTACAGCCCGGCACATAAAGAGCCGGGCTGTTGGAGGATAACATGAAAAAAAGACTGGATATCATGATGGTGGAACAGGGACTTGCACCGTCAAGGGAAAAAGCAAAAGCTTATATCATGGCCGGGGAAGTATATGTCAATGGTCAGAAAGAGGACAAGGCAGGTTCTATGTTTGCGGAAACTGCCAAGCTGGAGGTAAGAGGAAAAACCCTTCCCTATGTCAGCAGAGGCGGACTGAAACTGGAGAAAGCCATGAAAAATTTTGGCGTAACGCTGAATGATAAAGTATGTATGGATGTAGGCGCATCCACCGGCGGTTTCACAGATTGTATGCTTCAGAACGGAGCGGTCAAAGTCTATTCCATTGATGTGGGATACGGACAGCTGGACTGGAAACTTCGGAATGATCCGAGAGTTGTATGCATGGAAAAGACAAACATCCGTTATGTGGTACCGGAAGATCTGGAAGGGCCGGCAGCATTTTCTTCCATCGATGTTTCTTTCATCTCCCTGACAAAAGTTCTTCTTCCTGTAAGAAATCTTCTCACAGAAGACGGAGAGATCGTATGTCTCATCAAACCGCAGTTTGAGGCAGGCAGAGAAAAAGTCGGAAAAAAAGGCGTTGTCCGTGATCCGAAAGTCCATGAGGAAGTCATTGAGAAGGTACGGGATTATGCCATGAGCATTTCCATGGAGCCCTGTCATCTTTCCTTTTCCCCGATCAAAGGACCGGAGGGAAATATTGAATATCTTCTTCACCTCAAAAAAACATCCGGAAGGAACCGAAGTGCCTATGAGTCTTGAGGTATCCGTAGAGGATGTGGTAAAGGAAGCCCACGGTCAGCTGGACTGATGTTTGGAAAGGACTGAAGCAATATGGACAGATTTTATATAATTCCAAACAGTGCCAAGATCCGGAACTGACATTTTCCAATATGATCATCGACTATCTGGAAGAACATGGTGCCAGGTGCCACGTGCAGAAGATCACCGAAAAAATGGAAGGACCGTATCATTATACAGATCCGGACGGAATCCCCGGGGATACACAGTGTATTATCGTACTGGGCGGAGACGGAACACTTCTGCAGGCTGCAAGGGACGTGGTACATCTGGATATCCCTCTTCTCGGAATCAATCTGGGAACTCTGGGATTTCTTGCAGAGGTGGACAAAAATTCCGTATATCCGGCGTTGGACAGACTTCTGACTGACGATTATGAGCTGGAAGAGCGGATGATGCTGGAGGGAAAGATCTATCGGGGAGAAGAACTGATCGGAAAAGATATCGCGTTAAACGATATTGTGATCGGAAGAGAGGGACATCTCCGTGTGATCCGTTTCAAGAATTATGTCAATGATTCATATATGAATTCCTACAATGCGGATGGAATCATCATCTCCACGCCAACCGGTTCTACCGGATACAGCCTGTCAGCAGGAGGCCCGGTAGTTTCTCCAAGTGCCAGTATGATGATCATGACACCCATTGCACCCCACACTATGAATACCCGAAGTATCATTCTTTCCGGGGGAAGAGGCGGTTACAGTGGAGATCGGCGAGGGAAGACATAATACCATTGAGAAAGCGGTGGCATCTTTTGACGGGGATACCCAGATATCCATGGTCACCGGTGACCGGATCGTCATCCGGAAAGCCACAGTCAGGACAAAGATCCTCAAGCTGAATCATCTGAGCTTTGTGGAGGTTCTGAGACAGAAAATGAGTAACAGCTGATGCAGGAGGTTCAATTTTGAAAGTAGCAAGACATGAAAAATTATCGAACTGATCCGTCAGTACGAGATCGATACACAGGAAGAACTTGCGGCAAGACTGAATGAGGCCGGTTTCAAGGTTACACAGGCTACCGTATCCAGAGATATCCGGGGCTCTGAAGATGACAAAAAGTTGCAGGCAGCAACGGAAAAATCCAGATATGCGATCCTGGAAGAAACATACACCGGATATGTTAAGTGATAAAATATTCCAGAGTCCTGAAAGATGCAGTGATCTCCATGAATATCGGACAGAATATCGTAGTGGTAAAAACGATTCCCGGAATGGCCATGGCTGCAGCAGCAGCTCTTGATGCCATGAAATGGCCGGAGATTCTGGGGGTGCATTGCCGGAGATGATGCCATCATGTGTGTGGTAAAAACTTCCGAGCAGGCGCCTGGAGTAGTACAGAAGCTTGGCGGGATCTTATCCCGTGGAAAATAAAATGACAGAATATGTAGACACTTTATACCAGAAAGGAAACCAATGTTAGTACATCTGCATGTAAAAAATCTTGCACTGATAGAGGAAACAGAGGTGGAATTCGGACCGGGATTAAACATTTTAACCGGTGAAACCGGAGCCGGAAAATCCATTCTGTTAGGATCTATACAGCTCATCCTGGGCGGAAAAACTTCCAGAAGCATGATCCGCGAAAATGCTTCCCATGCCCTGGTAGAGCTGTTATTTCAGGTTGAAAACACGAAAGCCAGAGAGTCCCTTGCGGCGCTTGATATCTATCCGGAGGACGGACAGGTGCTGATGTCCCGTAAGATCATGGATGGCAGAAGTATCAACAAAATCAACGGAGAGACAAGCACAGTCAGCCAGATGAAAGCAGCAGCAGCCTGCCTTCTGGACATTCACGGGCAGCATGAACATCAGTCCCTTCTTTACGGGGATCGCCAGCTGTCGATTCTGGACGTATACGGAAAAGAACGGATCCTTCCAGCCAGGGAGAAAGTCCGGGAAGCTTACCGGGAGTATCGGGCCTGCATGGATCAGCTGAAAGCGCTGGATATGGATGAGGAACAGCGTAACAGGGAAAAGGCCTTTCTGGAATTTGAGATCAATGAGATTGAAGAAGCAGCTCTTATTCCGGGCGAGGACGAAACGCTGGAAGACCGATACCGGAAATTGAGCAATGCCAGAAGGATCATGGAAACCGCACAGATAGTCCATGGGATGACCGGATATGAACAGGGCGCTGCGGACATGTACCGGAAACGCTCTGTAAAGAGTTTTCAAGAATTGTGGATTACGATAAGGAACTTGCGCCTTTGCAGGAAGCTCTCGGAGAAATCGATTCTCTTCTCAGCGACTTCTGCCGGGATCTGTCCTCTTATATGGACAGTCTTACTTTTGACGAAGAAACTTTTTTTGAAACAGAAAAAACGTCTGGATCTGATCAACAGCCTGAAGGCAAAATACGGACAGACGATCCCGGAAATTTTGTCTTATCAGAAAGAACAGCAGGAAAAACTGGAAAAACTTCAAAAATTTGAAGAAAAATTTCCAGTTTCTGAAAGAAAAAACTTGTACAGTCAGAAAAGATTCTTGAAGAAGCTTCGCATGAACTTTCAGAAATCCGGAAAGAATACAGTAAACAGCTGGATGAAAAAATCATCGATGGATTGAAGGAGCTGAATTTGCGGATGTGGATTTTTCTATCCGTTTTGACCGCAGGAAAAATTATACAGATAATGGTTATGATGCGGTAGAATATGAGATTTCCACAAACCCAGGTGAAAGCAGAAAACCGCTGGGGCAGATCGTATCCGGTGGTGAGCTTTCCAGGATCATGCTTGCCATCAAAGCGATCCTTGCAGATAAGGACCAGATCGATACGCTGATCTTCGATGAGATCGATACAGGAATCAGCGGCCGTACCGCGCAGAAAGTATCCGAAAAAATGGCAGTGATCGGACAGCACAGACAGGTGCTTTGTATCACCCATCTTCCGCAGATCGCGGCAATGGCAGATACCCATTTTGAGATTGAGAAACATGTGGAGGGAACAGAGACCATCACTCAGATCCATCCTCTTGAAGGAGAGGAATCCGTCCGAGAGCTTGCAAGACTCCTGGGCGGCGCAGAGATCACGCCGGCTGTTCTTGGAAATGCGAGAGAAATGAAGGAATTGGCACAGCAACAAAAAAATACAAGACTGAAATAAATCATACGTTACATACTAAGAGAGGACGGCCGAAAGGTCAGTCCTCTTTTTTAACCGAATGTGGATTGCGAATAGCCCCTTGTTAAAAAAATACAAAGGATGTGACGTATGATGAACAGAAAAAGGAAGTACCGCTATCTGATCCTGGCATTTCTTGCTCTGGATCTGATGCTGATGGGATGGCTGGGCTATCGGCTTCTGGATCGGAAGATTCCGGATCAGATCCTGGTAGATCATGAGAACAGCCGGGAGGTGGCAGGCCTTCTTGAGCGCCCTTTTGTCAGTTTGATGATGCCATTACAGTCTCGGGGAAAGACAGCTATACTTTGCACTGCAGAGTTTTTGGAGTGATTCCTTTTAAGGATGTGAAAGTAAAACATACAACTGCAAAAGAAGTATACGTAAGCGGAGACGCAGTGGGCATCTATATGCAGACCAAAGGTGTCCTGATCATTGACACAGGTGAGATCTTCTCAGAAAGTGGTGAGACGGAAGAACCTGCCCGGGACATTGTAAAGCCGGGAGATTATATTGTGGCTTTTGATCAGAACAGGATCCAGTGCAAGCAGGATCTTATGGAGGATCTGGCTGCTCTTGACGGAGATTCTGTGATGTTGAAAGTCCGCAGGGGAAAAGAGACGATTCCTCTGTCTCTGACTACGGTAAAGATAAAGAGGCAAATACAAACTGGGAATCTGGGTGCGGGATGATACACAGGGAATCGGAACGTTAACCTATGTGGATGAAGATGGAAGATTCGGCGCACTTGGTCATGGGATCAGCGATGTGGACACAGGTGAACTTTTTAAGTATTGCAGACGGAAATCTTTTATGATGCCCAGATTCTGGGAATCCGGAAAGGAGAAAAAGGAAATCCGGGAGAACTTTCCGGCTGATCCGATACGACGCCGATAATATCCTGGGAGAAATTTCGGAAAACAGTAAAAATGGCATTTTTTGGGATCATGGATGCCTGGCGGATGAAAAATCTGGATCTGAAAAAAATCCCCATAGGCTACAAACAGGATCTGAAAACCGGACCTGCGTCCATTCTCTGCTGTACAGATGGCGAAAGTAAAAAGAATATGCCGCAGAGATCACCAGGATCGATATGAACCATGAGGACTCCAATAAAAGCTTCGTGATCCGGATCACAGACAAAGAACTCCTGGAAAAAACCGGCGGGATCGTTCAGGGAATGTCCGGAAGCCGGTGCTCCAGAATGGAAAACTCTTTGGTGCCGTGACTCATGTATTTGTGCAGGATTCTACCGGAGGGTATGGGATTTTTATAGAAAATATGACAGGTAATGCATAATCGGAAACTTTGGAAAGAGGCACAAGAAAAACAACGGAAAAATCCAGGAAAAAGTGCCTTCTTTTTTATATGGAAAAAAAATGCCGGATACAGAAGGAAACGTCAGTATTTTAGTGAATTTTGTGATATAAAAGAGAAAAAAATGTCGAAAAAATATCGTACGAAAGTGAGGTAAAATAACTACTTTTATCTTGATTTTACCATAGGATTTCCACTATAATAATTTTTGTCGCCAGCAAGGGGAAAGCGCAGGCAGCTAACAGTGTCGGTTACTGCCGTGGTGACAGGGGGTATGTCTGGAAACCCAAGGAGAGAGAAGTTAGGAGGGTCCTCATGGACAAATTAAATGTTGCAATTGCTGATGATAACGCGAAAATGACAGACATGCTCGGTCAGATGATCGAAGAAGATAAAAGACCTTGAACTGGTCGGAAAAGCACACAACGGAGAAGAAATCTGTAACATAATCAAAGATAAGGAGCCGGATGTTGTGATTCTCGACATCATTATGCCGAAGATGGACGGCCTTTCCGTTATGGAGAAATTTTCCCATGACGCAAATGTCAAAAAAAGTTCCAGTGTTTATCGTATTATCCGCAGTTGGACAGGAAAGGATTACAGAGGATGCATTCAGTCTTGGAGCAGACTACTATGTGTTGAAGCCTTTTGACAACACCACACTTTTAAACCGGATCAAACATATCCGGAAAATCGGGGAAAGAAGAGTGCGGGAGATTCCAAGGCAGGTATCACAGAAACCAAAAAACCTCAGCCGGAGAGGAATCTGGAAACCGATGTGACGAATATCATTCATGAGATCGGAGTTCCGGCACATATCAAGGGATATCAATATTTAAGGGATGCGATCATCCTGTCTGTCAATGACATGGAAATGCTCAATTCCATCACCAAAGTTTTATATCCAACCATTGCGAAACGCCATCGGACAACGCCAAGCAGGGTGGAGCGGGCGATACGCCATGCGATCGAGGTGGCATGGAGCCGCGGAAAGATGGATACCATCGATGAATTGTTTGGATATACCGTAAGCACCGGAAAAGGGAAACCCACGAATTCAGAATTCATAGCACTGATTGCCGATAAAATCAGACTGGAATATAAAAATCGGTCTTTAAATTAGAGGAATTTTGGAGTATAATCATAAATAAAAACGGGTGTACCCAGGGAGGGGAATACAGATGAAAAAAAATTCTGTTTGCTACATCAGAAGCAGTACCTTTTATCAAAACAGGAGGACTTGCTGATGTTGCCGGCTCACTGCCTAAGTGCTTTGACAAAAATATTTTGATATCCGCGTGATCTTACCGAAATATGCCTGCATGAAACAGGAATGGAAAGATAAAATGGAGTATGTGACCCATTTTTATATGGATCTTGGATTCAAGAACTGCTATGTGGGAATCATGCAGATGCAGTATGATGGGATCCAGTTCTACTTCATTGACAATGAATATTATTTCAGCGGTCCGAAACCATATGACAGCGCACCGTGGGATCTTGAGAAATTTGCTTTCTTTTCCAAAGCTGTGTTATCAGTTCTTCCGGTGATCGGATTCAGACCGGATATCATTCACTGTCATGACTGGCAGACAGGACTTGTTCCGGTTTACCTTCATGATTCTTTCCAGCAGAATGAATTCTTCCGTGGAATCAAGACTGTTATGACAATACATAACCTGAAATTCCAGGGTGTATGGGATGTTAAGACTGTTAAGGATATTACAGGGCTTTCTGATTACTATTTTGCACCGGATAAACTGGAGGCGTATAAGGATGCCAACTTCCTGAAGGGCGGTATAGTATTTGCAGATGCGATCACCACAGTAAGTAATACTTACGCAGAGGAGATCAAAACACCATTCTACGGTGAAAAGCTGGATGGTCTTCTCAATGCAAGGGCCAACAGCCTGCGAGGTATTGTAAATGGTATTGATTACAATGAATTCAATCCGGAGACAGATCCAAACATCACCAGAAACTACAATGCGAAGAATTTCCGCAAGGAAAAGATCAAGAATAAGATCCAGCTTCAGAAAGATCTCGGACTTGAGCAGGATCCAAAGGCCATGATGATCGGTATCGTATCCCGCCTGACAGATCAGAAAGGATTCGATCTGATCGCTTACATCATGGATGAGCTTTGCCAGGATGCGGTTCAGATCGTTGTCCTCGGTACCGGTGAAGAACGCTATGAGAATATGTTCCGTCACTTTGACTGGAAATATCACGGCAAGGTATCTGCACAGATTTACTATGATGAGGCAATGTCTCACAGAATTTATGCAGCATCTGACGCATTCCTGATGCCGTCACTGTTTGAGCCATGTGGCTTAAGTCAGCTGATGAGCCTTCGTTATGGAACTCTTCCGATCGTCAGAGAAACCGGCGGTCTGAAGGATACGGTTATTCCATACAATGAATTCGAGGGAACAGGAACAGGATTTTCCTTCGTGAATTACAATGCACATGAAATGCTTGCTACGATCCGTTATGCAGAGAGTGTATATTATGATAAGAAGCGTGAATGGAATAAACTGGTAGATCGTGCAATGGCAGCAGATTTCTCCTGGAATAATTCCGCACGTCAGTATGAAGAGATGTATAAACTGGCTGATTGGTGAGTAAAGAATTTTTTTTTGAAAACAAAATTTCAAAAGTAATAAAGAGAAGCACAGACGACAGGTAATATGTCGTTTTGTGCTTTTTTTAGTGAGGAGAATATGTTAGAAGATGTTTGCTGAAAAGATACAGTTTCTTGTCTGTTAAATTTAAATTAAATTAAAATGAGAAAAAATAAAAATGTTAATGATAAATAACTCATAAATTAATGTTATTTATATAAAACTTATCAGATTAATCAGTTATTGTCAAACAACTTGAAGTGTGTTACATTTATACCAGTGGATAATACAGACAGCTGTATTACCATATAAATTGTACTTATGATGAGGTGACGATATGACACTGGACAAATTAAAGACTGGAGAATGTGGCAGAATTATCAGTGTTCGTGGCGAGGGGGAGCTGAGACATCATCTTCTGGACATGGGGCTTACACCAGGGACAGAGGTGTCCCTTCGTAAAACCGCTCCTATGGGAGATCCGGTACAGCTTGTGCTGCGTGGATATGAGCTGACATTGCGGCTGGCAGAAGCTGCAAAGATTGAGATCGTTGGGATCGAATCGATGACAGAAACGAAGAAAGAGAGCGAACGGCATCAGCCAATTGCCCATCCTGGCGTTGGAGAGCTTGGAAAGGCCCGCGATTACCGTAAGAACCGGATTGGGGACACGATCCCCAAGGGAGAACCGATCACGTTTGCCCTGGCAGGTAATCAGAACTGTGGAAAGACAACACTTTTTAATCAGCTGACTGGTTCCAATCAGCATGTTGGAAACTTTCCAGGTGTAACTGTTGACAAGAAAGAAGGCAGTATCCGGAGACATCCGGAGGCGACAGTGACGGATCTTCCCGGAATTTATTCACTTTCTCCGTATTCCAGCGAGGAGATCGTAACAAGGGATTTTCTGCTGAATGAGAAACCTACAGGAATCATTAATATAGTAGATGCTTCCAATATTGAAAGAAATCTTTATCTTACCATGCAGCTGATGGAACTCGGAATTCCAATGGTGCTGGCGTTAAATATGATGGATGAGGTAAGGGCAAATGGAGGCTCTGTCCGGATCAATGAGTTGGAGGAGATCCTGGGTATACCGGTTGTTCCAATCTCAGCAGTAAAGAATGAGGGAATCGATGAGCTGATCGATCATGCGATTCATGTTGCAAGATATAGAGAAGCACCGGGAAGAATTGATTTCTGTACGGACAATCAGTCACCGAAGGATCCGGTAGGTGCTCTTCACAGATGTATCCATGCAACCGTTCATCTGATCGAACCCTATGCAAAAAAAGCAGGACTCCCTGTGCGTTTTGCAGCCACAAAGATCGTGGAGAAAGATCCGCTCATCGAAGAACGTCTGGCTTTGCCTGAAGGGGAAAAAAAGGTCCTTGGTGAGCTGGTACATGTCATGGAAAAAGATGGGGGCCTGGACCGTGAGGCAGCGCTTGCGAACATGCGCTTTGATTTTTATTGAAAAGCTCTGTGAAAAAACTGTGGTAAAACCGGCAGAAAGCGGGAACATAAACGAAGTGTAGCCATAGATCGTATCCTCACCGGAAAATATACAGCGATTCCCTGTTTCGTGGGAATTATGGCTTTTGTATTTGTGATGACGTTTAATTATCTGGGAGCCTGGCTTTCGGATGGAATGACCATGGCTGTGGACTGGGTAATTGCTCTTATCGGCAAGGGACTGGCAGCAGCAGGTGTCAGCTCAGTACTGCAGTCCCTGGTTGTAGATGGAATTTTAAGTGGTATCGGAAGTGTAATTGGATTTCTTCCCACCATTGTTACTTTGTTTTTCTTCCTGTCAATTCTGGAAGATACCGGATATATGGCCAGGGTGGCTTTTGTTATGGACAAACTTCTTCGAAAGATCGGACTTTCCGGAAGAAGTTTTGTGCCGATGCTGATCGGATTTGGATGTTCCGTACCTGCTATTATGGCAACAAGAACACTGTCCAGTGAACGTGACCGGAAGATGACGATTTTGCTGACTCCTTTTATGAGCTGCAGTGCCAAGCTTCCAATTTACGGACTTCTTACCAGTGCTTTTTTCCCGAAACAGTGGAGAGGCGTTGTGATGATCAGTCTTTATTTTGCAGGTATCCTTTGTGGTATTCTGTATGCGCTGATCCTGAAGAAAACCAAATATAAAGGTGAGCCGGTACCATTTGTCATGGAGCTCCCAAACTATCGTCTTCCCTCTGCAAAAAGCGTGGGACAGCTGATCTGGGAGAAAGCAAAGGGTTTCATTCAGAAAGCATTTACCATATTTTTTGCGGCAAACGCTGATCGTATGGTTCCTGCAGAACTTTTGATGCAGGCCTGCATCTGGTTTCCAGTGCAGATCAGAGCCTTCTGGCAAAGATCGGAAGTATTGTGGCACCACTTTTTGCCCCACTGGGCTTTGGTGACTGGAGAGTATCCACAGCATTGATTACCGGCTTTATGGCAAAAGAGAGTGTTGTGTCAACGCTGACAGTTCTTCTGGGCGGAAAGACGGCATTGCTTCAGACTTTGTTTACTCCGTTTACTGCTTATGTATTTTTTGATCTTTACTTTGCTCTATACACCTTGTGTTGCAGCTATTGCAACTGTGCGGAGAGAGATGGGAACCGTAAGGGCCGCAGCAGGTATTGCACTGATGCAGTGTGCCACTGCATGGATCGTTGCATTTGTTGTACATGGTGTGGGAATGATGCTTGGATTATAGAAAAAATATTTTATATATGGCTTTTCACATACTGCAGAAAAACATTCTGCGGAAGATGTGAGAGCCATATTTTTTTTTTATGGGCAACTCCAACGGATAATTTTTTCCAGTCCGTTAATCGGGGACTGCAGCAAGAGAAGGCTGACGGAAAAGCTGAAAGCTGCTTTCTGTAAGAAGACTGATTCCTTCACCAATTTCCACTGCGCTGACGATGGATTCTGCACGGCAGTACGCAGGATCTGAGGATGGATCCCTGCATCATGAAAACTTTGCATGCAGAAACGGTAAATGGAAGTGTGTGGGGGCATCAGGATAAAAATTTCCCTTTTCAGTTCAGTAAGAGAGGCCTGTTTTGGACGCAGAAGGATGATTTTGGGAAGTACGGCAACCAACCGGTCTTCTGTGAGAACGTGAAAAGTATAAAGTTTCAGATCCAGCATGTGCTTCCGTACAAAAATCAGATCGAAAAGATTTTTTTCGAGGCCGGAGAGAAGATCCTGATCTTCCACCTCCTTCAGAGAGAAAGAAAGCTCCGGATGTGCGGCACAGAAACTGTGGATCACAGAAGTGAGATGGTACTGGGAGAGAAAAGGAAGGGTTCCGATATGAAGGGTCTGGGATTCACAGTCCTTAAAATGGGACACTGATTCCATGGAACGATGATACTGTCTGGAAATCTTAAGTGCTTCTTTATAAAAAAATTCCCCTGCAGGAGTAAGCACAGCAGTCCGTTTACTACGATCCCATAAGGTGAGGTCCAGTTCTTTTTCCAGTTTCATGATCTGTTTGGAAAGAGAGGACTGGGAGATATGCATGGTTTCCGCTGCATCAAAAAAAAGTCCGGGACTGGACCGTGCAGATAAAAATAGTCGATCTGTTCGAGAGTCATGATAACACCTGCCTTTCATAGGATATTGATTTTTAACCGAATCATTCCATATTGGAAACAATTATACCATAGAAAGAATTGATTGACCACGTGAAAAAGAGATAAAATAACATCAGGAAATAAAGAGAATGCAGGAGGTTTTTATGGCAGAGAAAGTAAGAGATTTAAGAAGTGCCCTGGCACTTCTGGAACGGATGCCGGATCAGCTGATCGAGACAGATGTGGAAGTAGATCCGATGGCAGAGCTTGCAGGTGTATACCGTTATGTAGGAGCTGGTGGAACAGTAAAGCGTCCTACAAAAGAGGGACCGGCCATGATCTTTAATCATGTGAAAGGACATCCGGATGCAAAAGTAGCCATCGGTCTTCTCGCAAGCAGGAAAAGAGTTGCTGCTTTACTTGATACCCAGCCGGAAAATCTTGGAAAGATGCTTTGTAAAAGTGTGGAGAATCCTGTTCCACCGATAGATTTTGAAGGGGATGCACCGTGTCAGCAGGTGATCCATAAAGCAACAGATCCGGATTTTGATCTGTACAAGCTGGTTCCGGCACCGACCAATACACCGGATGATGCTGGACCGTACATTACACTTGGTATGTGTTATGCCACACATCCGGATACTGGTGTACATGATGTGACGATTCACCGTCTCTGTATTCAGGGAAAAGATGAGCTTTCGATTTTCTTTACACCTGGGGCCAGACATATCGGAGCAATGGCGGAGCGTGCTGAGGAACTGGGACAGAAGCTTCCGATCTCTATCAGTATCGGAGTTGATCCCGCCATTGAGATCGGTTCCTGCTTTGAGCCGCCTACAACACCGCTGGGATATGATGAGCTTTCTGTGGCAGGGGCTTTGCGTGGAGAACCGGTGGAGCTTTGTAAATGTGTGACGGTAAATGAGCGTGCTATTGCAAATGCGGAATATGTGATCGAGGGAGAAGTGATCCCTGGAGTACGTGTAAAGGAAGATCAGAACAGCAATACCGGCTATGCGATGCCGGAGTTTCCGGGATATACTGGTCCTGCAAGTGACCAGTGCTGGCTGATCAAGGTAACTGCGGTAACGCATCGGGAGAAACCGATCATGCAGACCTGTATCGGACCAAGTGAAGAACATGTTTCCATGGCAGGAATTCCTACAGAGGCCAGTATCTATGGAATGGTGGAGAAGGCGATGCGGGAAGACTTCAGAATGTATACTGCAGCAGTGCCGGCGGTGGAAAATATATGGCTGTTCTTCAGTTTAAGAAACGTTCGCCAAGTGATGAGGGCAGACAGCGTCAGGCTGCACTTCTTGCCTTTTCCGCGTTCAGTGAGCTGAAAAATGTATTCCTCGTAGATGAAGATGTGGACTGCTTTGACATGAATGATGTTCTCTGGGCAATGAACACAAGGTTTCAGGGGGATGTGGATGTGATCACCATTCCGGGTGTTCGATGCCATCCGCTGGATCCGTCCAATGATCCGGCATTTTCTCCAAGTATCCGGGATCATGGAATTGCATGCAAAACGATTTTTGACTGTACGGTACCTTATGATCTGAAAGATCATTTCCACAGAGCGCGTTTTATGGAACTGGATCCGGAGAAATGGCTGAAAAAATGAAAAAGAGAATTGTAGTCGGTGCGACAGGTGCAAGTGGCCTGCCGCTCCTTGTAAAATGTCTGGAGATTATCCGGGAGGATCCGGATTTTGAGTCTTATCTGATCATGAGTTCCAGTGCAGAACTGACTCTTCGGCAGGAGACGGAACTGGAAGTGAATGATGTGAAACGACTGGCTGATCATGTATGTGCACCGGAGGAAATCGGGGCAAAACCGGCCAGTGGTTCTTTTAAAACAGAGGGAATGCTGATCGTACCCTGCAGCATGAAGACGATTGCGGGTATCCACAGCGGCTATGCGGACAGTCTGATCCTGCGTGCGGCAGATGTGACGATCAAGGAGCAGAGAACGCTGGTGCTGGCTGCCAGGGAAACGCCGTTAAGCGGGATCCATCTCCGGAATCTTTATGAGCTTTCCATGCTCCCGGGGGTGCGGATCATTCCGCCGATGATGACGTTTTATCATAAGCCGGAAAGTATTGATGATATGGTATATCATATTGCGGCGAAGCTTCTGGAGCCGTTTGGGATTGAAGCGAAGGAGTATCGTAGATGGAATGGATTGTGACGGAATGTATGGTGGCTGCGGGATGTCAGTTGGAGGTCAGTGCTGCATTGATCGGTGAGGATGTGCTTCTTTGCCTGCAGGGCGGGGAGCGACCGCATCTGGGGTGTGTGGTGCAGACGGAACCGAGGGTGTCTCTGTCAGGGGATGGTTCGGTGAGTGCGACTTCTTCGGTTTTGAATTTTCCGGGGCATAAGGATGAGGTGATCTGCAGATGGATGGCGGAGAAAGTTTCCGGAGAATTGAACAGGAGAGTTATTTGTACCGGGGGGATTTCATAAAGATGGGATTCGGCGGAGGAGATCGGGGAGTGCAGGAGAGTGTTGGACGTTGACAGAGTGTGTGATAAGAAGATTGCAGGTGTAGTTTGCGGGTTCGGTCTGGTGTACCGGGGAGGGAGTCGGGCGGAAGGTGTTGGTGCTGAACGGACGCCGGG
>ENA-OQCD01000190-OQCD01000190.1-human-gut-metagenome-genome-assembly--contig:-NODE-190-length-16483-cov-2.491379_pt1 | contig 16483 bp, 17 predicted proteins | sample MGYA00242755_ERZ504571 | MGnify/ENA primary metagenome ERZ504571 (study PRJEB26092, sample SAMD00036274) | human gut metagenome | host: Homo sapiens | study: EMG produced TPA metagenomics assembly of...
TGCCATTGCAGTGGAAAGCTGTTCAAGGTCAGCCTGAAGTAAATATGTGCAATCCTTCCCGATCTCTTCTGCCTCGATCAGATGGGTAAACGGAAGCATGGCATCCATAGAATAAAACGGCATTTCATCATTTCCAATAATATACAGGATCTTGAGTGCCACAATTCCTTCTGCCACAATTCCCTTATCCGTAATCCTGGTCTTATCTACTTTTACCTTACCGCTGCTGTGGCAAAGCTGCAAAACTTTTCCCTGACTCTCCTTAACTTCTATCCGGTCTGTCAGATGACACCTGGAAAAATTCCGTACCAGAAGACTTTCCAACATTTCCTTTTTCCGATGAAGAACACATTCTTTGTGTGGGCTGTATGCATCAAGAAGAAGTTCATGCTCCTCTTCCCTGTACATTTTCATATTTAATTCCAGTACCACATCCACCTGCAGGATACGTTCTTCACCATCCGGATCAGGCTTTACCTCTATCCCCTGATGAAGAAGAGACACCTCAATATGTGGGATCAGATCTTCCATACAGCCACTGCATTCCATCTCATTGGAAAAAGGCATGGTATACTCCAGCCACTGAGGTGGATTCTCCTCTTCATACCCTGTATACAGAAGAAAAACTGCAAGCTCTCCTTTCACCCGGAGTTTGTTCTCTCCCGGCCGCAGGTCCAGATTCCTCGGTTCAGCCATATACCACAGAAGGTTTTCTACATTCGGTCTGTTTGACGCAAGAGTAATATCATCCTTAATGCGCAGAGTATCTTTTTTATGTACACGAAGACTCATAAGCCGGACTTTCTCCGTTTTCACAGAGACTTCCTGATCCTCTGCGGAAACCGGAAGTTCAACGACTGCCAGTTCATCTACCACTGCATAAAAAGTTACAATTGCTTTAATATTCAGTTTTCTGGAATGGATCATATGAACACTGAGATCCTCAATCTCCCATTTCAGACACAGCTTATCTCCCCCTTCGATTCCCTCCAGATTAATCATCTCATCCAGCGGAAGCTTCGCAGAAAGGCTGTAAATCCTGCCCTCTTTTTCCCCCACATAAAGCAAATCTGCATTTAATGTCCCTTTAAGAAGCGCTCTTCCTTCACTCAGCCTCACTTCCTCCATGGAAACATCCGCTTTGCTCTGCACCAGTCTCCCGATATCCGGTTTCACATCGGGCACATTATAGTCCTCGTCAAAAGTCGCCTGCGCTGTCGCTTTATTTTTGATCCGCAGCATCTGAATACTTCTTTTTTTAATTCCAACCTGCTTCCTTCCTTTCTCTGTTTACTTTATGATAAAGCCCAAAAATTCTATCGGTTTCTCTGTTTTTCTGATTTTCAGGACAATACAGGGATAAGATGGTTCACTGCCTGCATCCGCTTTCTCCGGACCTATCAGCCTTGTCTTGCAGAATACTGCGTTCTCTGATTCGGAAACCTCCTCCACCTGAATACTGTACCCTCCTGTAAGCTGCTCTCCATATCCCTTCATCAGATACCTTATATCTCCCACCTGATAGGTCATCTGAAATACTTTCTTTTTCTTCTGTTCCATCAGTTCTGAAATCTCTTCCGGAATTTCCTCCTGCTTTACGATCGTATATTCCAGAGGTGTACGTTCGCCCTCCTCAATCCTGATAAACTGACAGCCCGCCGCAAAAAGAGCCAACAGCAACACACAGAGCAGTCCTCCTGTCCTTTTGCCCATAATGCACCCCTGCTCATTCTTCGCTAAATATTCTATGCCGGATACAGCCCTGTTATTACCATACTCTATGCTATATATCCGACAGTAACTGCTTTTCTGCAGGAAAGAATCCTGTCCTCAGTGCTTTATTTAATGCCAAAAAAATCGTTATACCATGATTTATTTCTTGCAGGATATCTCATAATTCCTTATAATAACTTCTATACTTATATATGGGCATCAGCATTATATAATGCCCGGAAAGGAATTAACGAATGATACGATTTATCCTTGTCTGTATTGTTGTGATCGGATACCTGATCCTGTCCATCCCCATCCTGCTGGTCGAATGGATCATCGGCAGATTTTCTCCTGAAAAGAAGGATATCAGCTCCCTTAGGATCATCCAGGCAGTATTCCGATTTATCCTTAAGATCACCGGTGCAAAGATTACTGTGATCGGAGAAGAAAATGTGCCAAAGGACACACCTGTACTTTATATCGGCAACCACAGAAGCTACTTCGACATACTTCTTACTTACTCCCGCTGTCCGATCCGTACAGGCTACATTGCCAAAAAGAGATGGAGAAAATTCCTCTTCTTTCCACATGGATGCGTTATCTCCACTGTCTCTTCCTTGACAGGAAAGACATCAAACAGGGACTCAAAACGATCCTGACCGCAGTAGACAAAGTAAAATCCGGAATTTCCATCTGTATTTTCCCGGAAGGAACCCGAAACAGAAATAAAGATGAGCTGGACATGCTTCCCTTCCATGAAGGAAGCTTCAAAATCGCTACCAAGGCCAATTGCCCGATCATCCCAATTGCGATCAGCAATTCAGCCAACATTTTCGAGGCACACTTCCCGAAGATATCTCCTGCAAAAGTTGTAGTAGAATACGGTAAGCCAATCTATCCGGATGAACTGAGCAAAGAAGATAAGAGGCATGTCGGAGAATATACGCAAAACGTAATTCGCGAAATGCTTATAAAGAACAAACCACTGACCGAAAACTAATAAGACCATCGGCAGAGCGTAAAGACAAAAAATTTACGCTCTGCCGGACTGCTATATATCAGAATTTCCATTGTATCTGGACTGATCCGGGAAATACCTTAAGTGACCTGATCATCTTATCAACTGTAAACCTCTTCTCCTCAAAATCAATCTCTCCCCACAGACTTACATTAGATGCTACCTTTTCCATCTGCTCCGGTGTCGCATGATTCTCCGCAAGCACCGATAATTTCTCCAGCTTTAACTGATGCATCTGGTCTATTTCTTCCACTCTCTGATTGATATAATCTGTCAGTGTTTCTCCGGCACCTGCCAGAGAATCCACAAGCAGAGAAATCTCCTTTTCCATTTCCTCAATCTCCCTGTAAATCTGCTTTACCTGCGGATTTTCATTTAACTTCGTATAAGCGGCAGGAGACTGTCCTTCGCGCAGCTTACGTACCATCTCTTTATATACATAATTCTCCACATCTTCAGTATAAACCTTTCCGCACCCCGGGCAAGCTTTGTTGTTTAGACGCTTCGTACATCTCAGGTACTGTTTACCGGACTGTATTTTAATACTCATAAGTGCGTATCCGCAATTGCCACATTTCACTTTCCCTGCCAGCCATGTATTCACAGCTTTCCTATTGGCCTGAATCGTTTTATTTCTCATAAGCTTGATCCTGCAGTTCAGCCACTGCTCCGAAGACACAAGCCCTTCATGAGGTGCCACCACCAGCATATGACCCTTAAGATTCTGCAGCTTATCTGCCTGCGCATCCCGCCCCTGATAAAGATAACATCCATGAATCCCGTCAAACTGCTCCGGACTGCTTACTATATTGGTTCCATGGCTCCTGAAAAAACGATACACATCCATATCAGCCCGCACATATACCGGATTTCTCAAAAGCTGGGCCAGCATGGAACGTATCAGTTCCTTTCCGTAGAACTGCACTCCCTTTTCCGCATAATATCTGGTGATATCCCCATAAGAAGTGTCCGGTTGTTCGTACATATCAAAAATTTCCCGCACAATTGCCGCTTCCCCGGGTTCTTCCACAAGCTTCTTTGTATGGATTCCCTCCATCAGGATCTCCTCAAGCCGATAACCATAAGGAGCTTGCCGCCCATGCGAAAACCTTTCTGACTTCTGGAATAATATGCGTCGCTGACACGCTTCTGAATAGTCTCACGTTCCAGCTGCGCAAACACAATGCAGATATTTAACATTGCCTCTATCTATAAAGGTGTGGTTAATTCTGATTCTTTCTCCGTCCACGACTTTGATATCCTGACTCTGTATCCACTGGATTTTGAAGAATTTCTGTGGGCCAATGCTGAGTTTGCCCTTACAAGAGAAATCCGCAATCATTTCTCCGATTTCAGCCCAATGGGAAAGAACTCCACGAAAAAGCCCTGTCACAGTTCCGTCTCTATCTGATCATCGGCGGAATGCCTGCTGCCATTATGGAATACAAAAAAGAAAAGAAGCTCCTGCTGGTACCTGACACCTAGCAAAAGCTCCTTACATCTGTATCCTGTTGACACCGGATTATGCTCATGCATACTGAAAATCCCTGCCTTCCAGCTTCTGTCAGGAGAAGAAACCACCGCCGGTACAGCCTGTATCGAAACCTTTCTGGCACAGCACTTTATCCGGAATGGCTATGCCCTCTCCTACTGGTCCAGCGGCAACCAGGCGGAAGTTCCCTTTTTACTGTCCAAAAACAGTCATTTTATTGCCATAGACTACCGCACCGCACCACATCAGAAGTGCAGGAACCTTATGCAGCTGAATAAATCTTCTCTCTCTCCTGCACCCACGCAAATGTATTTAATCTCTGCCGAAGACTTCAGGCAAAAAGAAGCTTATCGAATCGTGCCTTTATATGCGGTATTTTGCATATAGAACGTGGCAGATACAACAGGCAAAAGCAGACTCCGGCCGGTAGTTCTTCTCGCTTTCACATCTTCGGAAACGAAGAAAAAACATCTTCAGCCATATCTCTCTGATATGGCTGAAAACTTTTACGCATTGTTAAGGCTCTTCCTGATAGAGTTTTCCATTTACCAGTATTTTTTTACATAATTAACAGCCTCTTCCTGTGACAGGGAAAATTCATTCATGATGTTTCTGACTGTATCTGTCTCACTTATATTAAAATTCCTGCAGGTCCTTACAGTCGCACGAATGCCTTCAAGGATACCTTCCCATCTGCCTTCCTGACGGCCTTCCTGTCGACCTTCCTGTCGACCTTCTTCAACACCTTCCTGTCTTAACTCTTCCAATGCATTACACATATTGATCTGTCCCCCTTTCTGCTCCGATTCCAAAGCATGGTCAATCAGTTTCTGTGATTCTGTAATGGCTCCTATCACAAGTCCAAGATCTGCCGGAATATTATGATCCCTGTAAACTTCATTGATCTTCGTATAATCCCTGGCATAGATCAAGCGGCTCACGTCAAACACCATATTTACGTCCGGATCGCTGAAACATAGTTCTCCACTTGATCTTACCTGTACCAGGTTCATACGGTAATCAGATACCAGTGATTCTATCTTTTCGGGGATCTCCAGCATATCCTTCAGGGAAAACGGACCATCCCATTCACTTTCTCCATAGTATACACACAGACTGATCACCGGATGCAGCCGGTCAGTCTTCTTAAAACCTGACAGGAATTCATCCGATGAATGGAAATCCCCGTTTTCTTATTTACTGCTGCGATCTCATCATATTCTTTCATGTAAGAGAACGCATCTCCGACCATATGGCGCAGCGGCATCGCATAATGGATCTTTGCCTGATTTTCCAGTCCCCAGAGTACAAAATCCACACCATATGCCGTCTTCTTTACAACATCCAGGATCTTCTGTATTGTTTCTGCATGACCGTTAAATTTCAGCATGGAGGAAACATCCGTATCTGCTTCTGTAAGATCCTGCGGCTTCAGCACCTGTTCTCCATTAAAAAATACTGCATTGAACAGATCCGCAAAATGTCCATTGTCTCTCCAGAAGTTCTTCAGTATGGTATCCGGTTTGATCTTATTTTTTTCCGTCGTATCCAGCACCTCCTTTTTGCCTGTTTCTGTTATCAATATATCATAATTATTATTTTGTTTCCACGAAAGGAAATATAAAAATTATTAAAAATCTGAAAAATAACAGCGTCCGATTGTTTAATCTATTCTCTTTTCTCATTCTGTCAGCTGTAAACGATCATATAACTATAAAAAATACCGCTCTGATGCGTAAAAAAGGCAGTTATAAATAACCATTTTTTCAGAGTTGTGAATGAATTTCTAATCAGAGAATGTGCTTTTTAATCAAAAATCAACCTGTACACCACCCAAAGGGGAACTATAATCATGACAAAGATTAAAAAACACAAAGAAGGGCATGGCAAAAAAGACATTAAGTATGTCACTTGTTGTTGCAATGCTTGCTACTTCTAATGTGCCGGTATGGGCTGCTGAGTTCAGCGATGGTACAGATGCTGCAACTGCTACAGAAGCGCCAGCTGCAGAAACATTTGGCGATGATACAGATATTGCTCCGGTTGTAGAAGACACAACAGATGATGTGCAGGTAGCTACAGCTGCAAGTGATTATGATTTTTCTGGTATTACGGTCAATGATAAAATGAAAAACCCAACATGGGCTTGGAAGGCTGAAGACTCCAGTTCTGTTGTTGGCACAACACCTGCAATTGGTACTTTATTTAAAACTTATACATTTACTGGAACTGGCAATTTACAGTATGCATGGGCATATAACGGTGCCTGGAATAAACCAGCGGCAAATGCAAACGTTATTAGTGGTGGGACTTTAGCAAACGTAACAGTTCCAGATACGACAGAATTACAAAAGTACGTAAATCAGACATTATCCTTAATCTTAGTTGAAGAAGGAACTACAACACCTATTGCAAACTTTTCATTTGGAACTATTCAGCCAGTAGACCTTGGCACAACAGGCGTTAGTGTATCTGCCAATGCAAACTATAACGGTGCAGAGCAGAAGCCAACTGTCACAATCGATACATCGAACGTTCCTAGTACATATACAGATATCAAAAGTTCAACAGCAGATGCTTTTGATTGGAGTTATTCTGGAAGCAATGGCTTAACAGAAGTTGGTTCCAATGTAACAGTAAGCGGAACATTAAAAACAGCTAATAAGTTATACACTGGAAGTGTCAAAGGAAACTATACAATTGGAAAGTATACAATTACTAACAGTAATCTGATTGTAAAGGTTGCTGATACCAATAAAGAAATCACATATACTGGAAATACTGCAGAAACAGTTGATAATTCTTTAGTTAATGTATATCTTCCAGATGCAAAAGATGCTACAAAAAGCATCCGATATTTCTTTAAACGAATATATCAAAAAAAGTAACTGTTAATGCAGGTGCCATTACTCCTGAAGGAAGAGCTGGTTTAAAAAGTTACAATTAGATTGGAGCCAAATTAAAAGAAATCTGGAAAAATTTACAAAATGAGGCAGATAATTGAGTTAGACATAACAGCTGATAATGCTACAACTGGTGTGCTGAATACCGTAAAAATTGTTCCGATTGATTTAGCAGGCGTTACTGCTACATTAAAGAATCCTTTAAAACTAGAAGAAGTTTCCACTAAAGTTTTAACAGCGAATGATTTAGTGTTTACTAAAAAATGGAAAAGAATTAGAGTTAAAACCTGCAGATGTTACTGTAACTATTACTAAAGGTACTTACGATAAGATTGGAACTTATACAGGTGCTATTGTCATTGCAGCTGCCAATGGAAATGTTAAAAAATTCAACAACAGCAAATTTAGTAATTAAAAACAATACATTTGCTCCAACTGCTACATTTAAAGGCGGAGAAGCCAGTAATTATTTAACTACTGATGGAACTACTCCTACAAAAGGTTTGGATATAACAATGGTAAAGCGGTAGAGTTTGATGCAGCAGATTTATTTAATGGCACAAATACTACACCTAAGTTAGGATGGTTTGATCCAATTGGAACTGCTGCTTCTGCTACTAAAACTGAGCAGAGTTACTATCATGTTAAATATAAAAATAACGTAAATGCTACTGGAACAGGTAAAGATAAGCTGGGTGTATTAACAGTATATGCAGTTGGCGGTGATTATGATGGATGCAGCAAAGATTTCTATTTTTAAGATCAATCCATCTAAAGTTACTCCTACTGATACAGATAAAACAACTGTAACAACAGCCATAAACAAAGATATCGCTGGTGTCTCTATCAAAGAGGCAAACAATAAAGATGCTGCTGCATATGCAGATGCTATCGGTATTACTGTAAACGGAACCAATGGCGCAGCGAAAACAAAAGACACTATTATTTCCAACGCAACAAAAGATAATGACTACAAAGTAGAATATTCTTTTGTACAAGCTAATGGATCTACTGCAGGAAGCAACGTAGTTGGTGATTATGTAGCTGCTAAAATTACATTAAAGAAAGATGGTAATTTTGCTCTTCCAGAAGGAACTACTTCTACAGCTACTGGTGCAATAAGCACATATCCTAAATTAGGAAAAGAAGATACTGGCGTTAAATATGCAGTAACAGAAGCTACTGCTAAAGATAATGGTGTTATCACATTATATGTTCCAATTGTTGAAAAATCTATTTCTGATTTAGACATTTCACTGGATCAGACAAGTTATACATTTACCGGTACAACAATTGAGCCAAAGTAAGTGTTAAATTAAATGGAAAAGCATTTGAGAAAGGCACTGATTATACTGTAAGTGTTAAAAATGGTATTAATGTAGGTACTGCGGATGTTACTGTTACATTAAAAGGAAGCACAGGTTATAAAGGAAGCAAGACTCTTTCTGCAACTATTACACCTGCTAAAATTTCCGATGTAAAATTTGCAATTAAGAAAGGTCATGAACTGACATATGATGCAACACAGAAAAAAACCAAGTATTGCTCAGGATGAAGACACAACAACCACTAAAATTGACTATGTTTCTGAAAATGATGCAGCTGCACAGGTAAAATTAGGTTCTGTTGTTATCAGCCAGTTATTTGATATCACATACGGAACAAAATGTTGGATGCTGGAAAAGATGCCGGTACAGTTACATTAACACCAAAAGCATCTGCCGCAAAGAACTTTGATGGAAGCAGTGTAACAGCTACATTTGACATTGCCCGTCGTACTCTTACAAACAAAGAGGGCACAACAGCTGGTACTTATCCGTGGGCTGTTAAACTTGTAAATGATGATGGACTTATCATTGCCAGAACTGATGTTACGCCTTCTAATGCTCCTGCTACTACTCCAAAAAAATATACTTTAGAGGCTTCTGATACGGATATGGAGTGGACAGGAAATGATACCATATTTGCTAATGCATCTCTTGTTGATGACAATATTTGATACAGTAAAAAGCAACTAGTGGTGAGTCTTCCAAACCATCTATCAGAAAAATGACATTACATACAAACTTGCATATGCAAATAATGTGGAAAAAACTACAATAAAAGCTCCTGCATACGTATGTGTTGTCGGTACAGGCAATTATGGCGGAACTTATTCTATCGTAAAAGATACTAAAACAGGTGATGTAACTCCAATGCTTACAAAAACCGTAACAGAAATTAACAAGAAGAATCCTGGTACATATGAAGTACTTCTTGATAATGTATTAGAAAATTCCTGGGCAGAATTCCAGATTTCTGGACGTAGCTTTGCAGCTAAAAAACGTTACTATCACAAACGCAACATATGCAGGTGGTGTAGCCGTTAAACCAGGTTCTGTTGTAAAAGATCCTAAGACAGGCACAGTCCTGACAGAAGGAAAAGACTACGAATTAGTATTTGATAAAGAAAATGTAAACGCTACAAATACACCAATCGAAGTAACTGTAAAAGGTATCGGTCAGTACAAAGGCAGCCTTGTAAACGCTAAGACAGACGGCAAGAAACTCACATTCATCATCGAGAAGAAAGCCCTCAAAGATTGCTCCGTATCTGTAGATAAGAACCTGAAACTTACAGTTATGAACGGCAACGTTCTTGAAACAAAAGAAAACTTCACTGTTAAAGACAACGGTGACGGAACAGCTACTGTATCTGTAGTTGACGGTGGAAAGAACTACACAGGTTCTGTTAACGTTTGAGATCGGTGGAAGAAAAGTCGGTGCTCCGATGATCAGCAATGTGAAAGTTGTTGGCAACAAAGCAACTGTTATCCTTCTGATGATGTAGAAGGTGCTTCCGGTTATGACTATGTAATCTCTACAGATAAAGACTGCATCACAAACAAAGAATTATGTAGCTGTAAACAAGAATCAGGCTAAGACAACTACAGCATTCAAATATGTAGATAAAGGAACATACTACGCATACTGCCACGCATGGACACGTGATGCAAACGGTAAGAAAGTATTCGGCGAATGGTCCAACGGATTCCAGTTCTCCGTAACTGCAACTACACCGGATGCTCCAGTGATCACAGACGTAAAAAGTAAGCGGATCTACTATTTGTATATTCCATTTAAGTAGTGCATCTTTTCCAGAAATTCAGAGCACCTAAATCCGATATTTTAGAGCAGGCATTTCCGCTCTATAGTGCAATCGCCTATAATGAATCCATGCACATAAAAATTGTGTAAATTCATTACAGGAGGTCGATAACCATGACTGATTATCGAGAAATCATCAGACTGCATAGTCTGAAGTTCAGCAATGTAGCCATTGCTAACAGCTTATGCTGTTCACGCAACACAGTTTCAGAGGTGCTTAAGCTTGCTGAAACACATTCTCTGGAATGGCCTATTCCGGAAACTCTGGCTAACAGAGATATTGGGCATCTGTTTTATCCAGGCAGGGGCAATAATGAGGGAAGAAGACTCCCTGATTATGAGTATGTTTACAATGAACTGGCCAAGCCCGGTGTAACACTCTCACTTTTATGGGCGGAATACTGTGCAAAATGCGAAGCTGAGCATACGATTCCGTATCAGCATTCACAGTTTAATGACAAATATCATGCCTATGCTGCATCAAAGAAGGCAACTCTCAGAATCAAGCGCAAACCTGGGGAAATAATGGAGGTAGACTGGGTAGGCGATACGCTTAAAGTTTATGATGCTGCCAGTAGCAGCGACATATCTGCATATATATTTGTTGCTGTTCTTCCATGCAGTTTGTATGGATATGCGGAAGCATTCCCCGATATGAAATCCAACCACTGGATAGAAGCTCATATCCATGCCTATTCATTCTTTGGCGGTGTAACACGTATTCTTGTACCAGATAATCTTAAAACAGGTGTGATCAAAAACACACGGACAGAGCTTATACTTAACCGATCCTACCACGAAATGGCAGAGCACTATGGAACTACAATTATTCCTGCCCGTCCGGTAAAACCGAAGGATAAACCAAATGCGGAAGGTACTGTAAAAGTTCTTGAAACATGGATCCTTGCAGCCTTAAGAAACCGGAAGTTCTTCACTTTTGATGAGCTTAATAAAGCCATCCATGAAAAACTTGAAGAATTCAATGCGAAACCTTTCCAGAAAAAGAAAGGAAGCAGGTTATCTGCATTTATTGAAGAAGAAAAGGACTTCCTCATGCCATTACCTGCTTCCCCGTATGAAACGGCTGTCTGGTCAACTGCCACCATACAACCCGATTATCTCATAAAAATCGGAGATTGCAAGTATTCTGTCCCGTATGAATTTATCGGTAAGAAAGTCGATATCCGTGTCACTGAAAACAGTATTGAAGTTTTTTACCACAACAACCGTATAGCATCGCATGTGCGTAGGCTGTACTCTCCGGAACCGATTTATGTACCAGAACATATGCCTGAAAATCACAGAAAGTTTCTGGAATACAACACCGACAGTTTTCTGGCCTGGGGAAAGAATGTTGGCTGTTCCACCCTTATTGTAGTAAAACATTTTTTTATATATGCATAAGGTAGAACAACAGGGTTACAAATCCTGTGCATCGTTGATGAAACTTGCGGACCGCTATGGTACGGAACGTTTGGAAAACGCCTGTGTCAAGGCACTTAGTTACACGCCAAGCCCAAGTTTGAAAAATATCAGCACCATTTTGAAAAATGGTCAGGACAAAGTGGCAGTAGAGAAAGCTGCTTCCAGCGCTTTTAATAAAGAAAGTTCCAAGTATGGCATTACCAGAGGTGCTCCTATTACGAAGGAGGTGACCGTTCATGATCCGTCAGTCAACCATAGATAAGCTGCATGATCTGCGATTATCTGCAATGTCAGATGCTTTTGAATGCCAGTGCAGGGATCCTGAGACCTATCAGGGATTATCCTTTGAAGACCGCTTCGGTATGCTGGTTGATAAAGAATGGGATAAGCGAAAAAGCACAAAACTGCAAAAGCTTATCCGCAGTGCTGAATTCCGTTATCCCAATGCGTGCATGGAAGATATCGAGTATCATCCTGACCGAAATCTGGATAAAGGACAGATGCTGGAATTCTCCACCTGCCGGTATATATCCGATGACCACCATATCATTTTAAAAGGAGCCTCCGGGAATGGCAAAACATACATCGCCTGTGCACTCGGGATCGCAGCCTGCAGGAACTTTATCAAAGTACGTTATGTACGTCTGCCGGATCTATTGAATGAACTGGCTGTTGCACATGGGGACGGCACGCTGAAAAAGGTAATTAAAGCATATCAAAAGATTGATCTTTTGATTCTGGATGAATTCCTGTTAAGTCCAGTATCTACAGAACAGACACGGGAGCTTCTCGAGATCATTGAAGCCCGTAGTGTAAAAGGCTCTGTGATTTTCTGTACACAGTTTGAACCAAAAGGCTGGTACAACCGCATTGGAAATGAATGTGATGCCACTATTTGCGAAGCATCATCGACCGGATCATTCATAATTCCTACGAGGTGATGATTGATGGCCGTGTATCCATGAGGGAACGCCATGGCATTAACGCTTCCCGGAAAGGAGCTGTCCATGACTGACTATTGCGCCTTCAGCAAAGACCATAAATGCATCAAGTTTACGGATTATGAAATAACCCGCCACGAATTAGAGGAAGCCGATGAACTGTGTCATGATAATTGGAGAGAAATCCAGCACTTAAGAGAATATATTGACCGTTTACAAGTACTTCTTACAGAACACGGAATAGCTATTCCTGATGAATACTAATTAAATGCTGCACTCTGCTCCGGAAAGATATGCACTATTTTTCCGGAAAAGGGTGCTCTGAATCCTTGGAAAGCATGCACTATTGCATTGGAATACTCAACAACTTTCAAAACGGCATTGAACTGTTTTCTGGAAGTCAGACGGTTTCATCAATCTCACCCCCTTTCCGCTATGACGTGAAAAGTGGTTCTCCCTCTTTCCGCACCATATAGGGAACGGCAGGTGTGATTTGTTAAGTTGAGAACTCAAAAAAGCCAAAATTTTTTTTCCAGAATGAAAAAAGCCCGCACAAAACAGGCTGTTTGCACGAGCGAATGAATTTATATATCTAATTAACGATTTTATTGATTGCTTTTTCCATTTATAGCCGATAAATTTCTTTAAAACATTCCATGAAACATACTCCCTAATTTACACATCAAAAATATTTTCCAAAATCATAAAGTATATTTCTAAATAATTTCTAAATGTACCATAGACTTCTTTGTTTGATGTGGATAGCATAAAAACCTTATGATACAATGTCTAATTAAAGGAGATGAAATCACATGAATAAAAATTGCTATTATTGAAGATGATATAGACATTTGCAATATGATTGCAAAATTCTTAGAAAATAATAAATATATCGTTCATTATGCCTTGAATGGTGCAGAGGGAATAGAATTATGTAAATCGCTTGTTCCAGATTTAATAATACTTGATATTATGTTACCGAAGTTAAATGGAAATGATGTATTACAGCGATTGCGTAAATTTACAAATGCTCCTGTCATTGTTGTTTCCGCAAAAACAATGGTACAGACAAAAAATAGATTTTATTAAAATTAGGTGCTGATGATTATATGACTAAGCCGTTTGACCTGCATGAGCTTCTTGCTCGTATTGAGGCAAATTTGAAAAGGACTTCAAATACGTCCTGCCAAAATGATACTTTGACATATAGAGATATTGAAATCAATAACTCTCTAGTTTATATCAAAGAGGTATTAGTATCTTTTACATCAACCGAGTTAAAGATTTTAAGACTATTATTGCAATATCCGCAAAAAATTTTTTCAAAGCAAAAATTTATATGAATCCATTTGGAATGAAACTTATGCTTATGATGATGATACGATAAATACCCATATCAGTCATATTCGTAAAAAAATCAAGGCAATTACAAATGAAGATTATATACAAACCATTTGGGGAATCGGTTATAAAATTAAATAACTTTAGATTTTCTTTAGACTTATCAGATATAGTGGCATAGAAAGGAGTATTTAGAATGACAAAATTTATATGCGAAACAAAAAATCTAAGCAAAAAATATAAAGATTTCTATGCTTTAAAGAATGTGAACTTAACTATTCCAAAAGGAGAAATCTACGGTCTTGTAGGCGAAAATGGGGCAGGAAAAACAACTCTAATCCGATTATTAACGGGACTTAATTTTAAGAGTGAGGGAGAAATAATCCTGTTTGGACATACAGATAATCTGCAATATGAAAGGACAAAAATCGGTTGCACGATTGAAATGCCTGCATTATACAAGGATATGACCGCTTCACAAAATTTAGAGGTGCAAAGGATACAGCGTGGTATTCCAAACAAAGAGTGTATTGCCGATACTTTAGAGTTGATAGGTTTATCCAATGCTGGTAAAAAAAGAGTGGCAAACTTTTCTTTGGGAATGAAACAAAGGCTTGCTTTAGGTGTTGCATTATTAGGTGAGCCAGAATTTTTGATTTTGGACGAACCCGTCAACGGACTTGACCCAACGGGAATTATTGAATTAAGAGAACTTCTTAAAAAATTAGTAAAAGAACGAGAGGTAACGATTTTTAATATCCAGCCATATATTAAGTGAATTACATCAGCTTGCTACCTGTTACGGATTTCTTCATAAAGGAGAACTTTTGAAACAAATTTCTGCCGAAGAATTGAACGAAGAATGTAAACGCCATATTTGTTTAAGGACAGATAATATCCAAAAAACCACTCTTTTATTAGAGCAAAAGGGAAATATTAACAATTACTCCGTTTACCCCGATAATTCTATTCGGATATTCGAGTGCTTAGATAATGTAAGAATGATTTCTAAATTACTATCCAGTAACGGAGTTATTATTGATGAAATTTCTGTGCAAGGAGAAAATTTGGAAACATACTTTGAAAATCTAATAGGGGGGACGAAAAAAATGTTTAATCAAATAAGAGCAGAATTTTATAAGTTATTTCATACAAAGGCATTGTACTTAACCTTTGCTTTGATTTTAGCAGTCTTTGGAATTTTCTCCATAGGCGGTCAGCAACAATTTGTGGCATCAAGTTCAAGTTTAGACGAAACATGGAAAATAGGAGAAACTGTTGGATTTCTTGCTCGTGCTTATAGCGATACAGCACACCCATTGATTGAAGAAATAATAAGGACAGCCACATCTTATACTGTATTTTTCTGGCTGATTGTTCTTATATTTTCTGTCATTTTCTTTTCAAGAGAATATACGGATTCAACAATTAAAATTGCAATCGCAAGCGGGCAAAGCCGAATTAAGTTTTTTTGTTTGCGAAATATATTGTGATTTCGATTACCAGTATATTTCTATACTTTTCATTTATTATGATTGCATTTATAATAGAATGTGCGAAATTTAATATTCCAATACAACTGTTTCCTATGCTGAAAATTGCAGGACTAAATTGTATGATTATGGGAGCATTTATCGGAATTACACTTATGTTATGTGTAATATTCAAACATACGGCAATCGTTGTAGGTGCTATGTCATTGTTTACATTTTAGCGGACCGCTTATCTATATGATGACATGGGATAATATGTCAACTCAATCATGGAGAGTTCTAACATACTTAAAAATAAATCCTATGTATTACTGGATGAATACCTGTTCTTATAATATGATAAATAATTTAGAAATCAATATTTTGATTTATTTCGTGGGAACTGTAATTATTACATTTCTTGTTTCAGCATTGATACTAAGAAAGCAAGAAATACGCTAATCATAACAGAAAGGGGAAATGCGAATTATGTTATATTTTCTTATTGATTTGCTTTATCTTCATATTAGCATTTTCCTTATTCTCTATTATCAGAACAATTCGCAACATAAATAAGCAAATAAAGCAACAACGGAAAATACGAGTATCTTTATCAAATAGGGACATTGAAGAATTAGCTTATGCAATCAATCAAAAAAGATAATCTACATAAAAAAAATTACAGGTTCAAAATTAAGCAGGAAGAAGAACAGTTAAAACAGTCTATATCTAATATAAGCCACGATTTAAGAACACCTTTGACATCTATACAGGGCTATTTAACACTTCTGCAAGAATGTGAAGATAAACAGGAACAAGGACAATACATTAAAATCATTAAGGCAAAAACAGATTATCTCACGGATTTTAGTACAAGAGTTTTTATGATTTATCTGTGATAGAAAATGAGCAAGTTGATGTTGAAATGTGAGCGTGTTGACATAAATAGAATTGTTACAGATTGCTTAATTGAAAAGTATATGAATTTGGAGAAATCCAACCAACCATTCAAACAGAAAATACTCCTGTAT
>ENA-OQCD01000191-OQCD01000191.1-human-gut-metagenome-genome-assembly--contig:-NODE-191-length-16391-cov-3.196692_pt1 | contig 16391 bp, 22 predicted proteins | sample MGYA00242755_ERZ504571 | MGnify/ENA primary metagenome ERZ504571 (study PRJEB26092, sample SAMD00036274) | human gut metagenome | host: Homo sapiens | study: EMG produced TPA metagenomics assembly of...
TTTAACCAAATCAAGTAAGTCCTGCGGGGTTGCGAAAAGCAATAAGCAGTGGGTGGGGACTTGCTGTATCAGGAGGAGTGCAAGCTCCTCCTGATAAACTGCGGAGCAGTTATTTGGTTGTAGAGCCACGTAGCGAAGCGGATTGCGAATATCCGCTTGACATGCCTGGAAAATCCCGTCCTGATCATTACTTTTTGTTATAAAAGAAACAGCAGATGAAGCTACAGATCATATATGAACATAACAGATTCACGAAAAACTTCGGATTATTCAGAAATTCATGCTTGTATGTAAATATACGATATGATAACATAATCCATATATTATTTTTTGTAAAAAACATACAAAAAGGAGGAGCTGCCATGCGCCCAATGAGAGAAAAAATGCATACAGGAGAATTATATCTCCCCTAATGACGATGAAATCTTTCAGGATCAGATCAGGAAACTGGACAGGCTTTATGATTTCAATATGACACGCCCTACACAGCTGGATAAAAGAAATGCTGAAAGAGATGTTTGCGGAGATTGGTGAAGATTGTTATATCGAGCCACCGCTTCACGCCAATATGGCAGGTGCATATGTCCATTTTGGAAAAATGTCTATGCCAACTTTAACCTGACACTGGTAGATGACGGTCATATTTATGTTGGCGATTATACCATGATCGGTCCAAATGTGACCATCGCAACTGCGGGGCACCCGATCTTACCGGAGCTTCGTGAAAAAGGATATCAGTATAATATGGAAGTTCATATCGGTAAGAACTGCTGGCTGGGATCTGGAGTTGTTGTGTTACCGGGAGTTACTATTGGTGATAATGTTGTAGTTGGGGCCGGAAGTATAGTAACGAAGGATCTGCCTTCCAATGTGGTTGCAGTCGGTAATCCATGCAGGGTGCTGAGAGAAATGAATGAGCGGGATAAAGAATATTATTTTAAAGACAGAAAAATTGATTATTCTGAGATCGTTTAACCAAATCAAGTAAGTCCCCTGCTTCAATTGCGAAAAGCAATAAGCAGAGGGCAGGAACAGAGGCGTAAGCTTTTGCACATCAACAGATAATGCCGGGAGCAAAGGTCGAATGATCTTATGAAATATGAAACAGGTGGATGAGAACAGGAATGGATGAGGACCTGTCTGATGCTGAAAGAAAAGAGGAAAAATTATGGGAATGAATGAAACACCGTCAGCAGACCGTGTACATATCGGTTTTTTTGGCAGAAGAAATGCAGGAAAATCCAGTATTGTAAATAAAGTGACAGGTCAGGAACTTGCTGTGGTTTCCGATGTTAAAGGAACTACCACGGATCCGGTGAGCAAGGCCATGGAGCTGCTTCCAATGGGACCGGTTGTAATTATTGATACGCCGGGTATTGATGATGAAGGACATCTTGGAGAACTTCGAGTCCGAAAGGCAAAACAGGTACTGAACCGTGTGGATGTGGCAGTTCTTGTTGTGGATGCTACCCTTGGAAAAACCAATGTGGATGAGGAGCTGATCCACATTTTTAAAGAAAAGGAAATTCCGTACCTGGTTGTATACAATAAATCCGACCTTCTTTCGGAAAATCAGAAAATAAATGCGGATTCTCCGGATCGGAATCAGGAACCCTTCATTTACGCCAGTGCGGCAACAGGTCAGAACATCTATGAACTGAAAGAAAAAGATCGCATCTCTTGCAGTAACCGATGATCTGAAAATTACGTCTGGTAGGAGATCTCCTGGAGCCGTCAGACTTTGCGGTTCTTGTAGTACCGATTGATAAAAGCCGCGCCAAAAGGCCGCCTGATCCTTCCGCAGCAGCAGACCATCCGTGATGTGCTGGAAGCCGGAGCAGCAGCCATTGTCATCAAAGAAAACGAGCTTTCCAATACACTGAAAACCCTGGGCAAGAGCCCCAAAATTGTGATCACAGACAGCCAGGTTTTTGCAAAGGTCAGCAAAGAAACACCGAAGGATATCTGGCTCACGCCTGCCGCCATGGCTGCGAACAGGGCCAGAATGGGGTGGCCGGTCAGTGCTACCTGACAGGCCACGGCGCAGCCCAGCGTGAAGCAGCCGTCAGTGGAAAGGTCTGCGATGTTCAGGATGGAATAGCTCAGGAACAGTGCCAGCGCCACCAGGGCATAGATACAGCCCAGTTCCAGCGCCGTCTGTAGGACGTTGAGCGAAAAGATACTCGCCAGCATGTGTTGTGCTCCTTTTTATGTTTTCTTTTTGATTGGACGATTTAAAATTGGCCTCCGCTTTTGCTCTGGCCATATTCAGCGGAATTGGGTTTTTATTCGGGATTCAGAAAAGCCTGCGGGCTTTTCTGAATCCCCTTTTCACGAGTAGGGTCGTGACGGAAAGCGGGCTCGCCCTCTCCGTCACCTACGGTGACACCTCTCCCAAAGGGAGAGGCCTTGGCAGAAAGATGAACTTTACGTGGACTGCCAAAGGCTCCCACTTTGGGGGAGCTGGCAAATCCGTAGGATTTGACTGAGAGGGCGAGCCTGCTAACCACGAAGATACCGGACTTATTTAATTTAGCTTCTTGTGATGCGGTGCACTGTGGGCAGCAAAACACTTCCTCAGAACCGCCAAAAAGCTCCCCCTTCGGGGGAGCTGGCAAAACCGTCAGGTTTTGACTGGGAGGGTACTTTTTTTAAGAGAAGTTCTCTGCGGTGGTCACTTCCACGATCTCGGTGCAGTAGGGCTTGAAGGCTTTCTTCACGGTGTCAAGGTCAAGGCCCAGCGCTTCGCAGGTCTCGGTGTTGATGGTGACGATACCGTTATCAAAGGTCTGGTAGGGCAGGTCTGCGGTAGTCTTGCCCTCGCACAGCAGCTCTGCCACCATATCGGCAGTGGCTTCGCCCAGCTGGACGTAATCCACGCCGTAGCCCACAAAGGCCCCGTTCAGTGCAAAGCTGTCGGCACCGGTGTAGTGCTGCACGCCTGCCTCGGTAAAGGTCTCGTAGATGGACAGCTCTGCGGTCATCACGGTGTTGTCGGTGGGGGTAAACACGGCCTTGACACCGGCGGCGATCAGAGCCTCAGCCGCCATCTGCACCTCAGCGGTGGTGGTGCCGTTCTTCTCAATGTACTTGATGCCGTTGGCATCACAGAAAGCCTTGGCATCTGCAATGGCCTGCGTAGAGGCATCCTGACTCAGGTCGTACAGCAGGCCAATGGTGTCAATGTCCGGGTTGACAGCGGTGATCAGGTTCATGATGGCCTCGGTGTTCAGTGCGTCGGAGGTGCCGGTGATGTTCTCCTCGCCGTCAAAGCCTGCAGCGGCGGGGTCGGTGACAGCAGAGTAGACAACGGGGATATCGGTATCCTCCACAGCGGCCAGCATGGTTGCGGCGGTGGGGGTAGCCACAGCCACGATCACATCCACGCCGTCCCCTACGAGGTCGGCACCGATCTGGTTCAGGTTGGACTGGTCAGCCTGTGCATTTGCGTAGTAGTCGGCGTAGTCGAAGGTAACGTCCTTCTCTGCCCCCAGCTCATCCAGACGGCTCTCCACAGATTCCACGATCTGGTTGAGGGAAGCATGATCCACATAGTTGACGATGCCCACCTTGAAGGTCTGGCCGCCCTCGGCTGCTGCGGAAGCGGCAGCGGAAGAAGCGGTGGAAGATGCAGCCACGGTGCTGGAAGCGGAGCCGCCGCAGCCGGTGAATGCCAGTGCAGAAACGGCGGAAGCAGCCATAGCGGCCTTGAGGAAGCTGCGGCGGGAGATCATGGTAACGTTTTTTCATAACAGTAAACTCCTTTCCCGGAGCGGGCGGCAAAAGTAAAAGACCCGCTCCCTTTGCGGGACGGGTCTTACAAATAAAAACGACCCTGTCCCTGTGTGTTATCCACAAGGACAGGATCGGTAAAGTTCGATTCTGCGGTGCCACCTTGCTTGCCCTGCTTTGCAAAATGCAGAGCCTCTCACGGAGAGCCAACACTCCCCTGTCCTGTAACGGAGACTTCCGTCCAAAGCTACTAAGGCTTGCTGCCCATTTGCCCGGCCCTCGGCGGCCCACGAAGCTCTGCCCCGCTCTCGCCCGTTTTCACTGTCCGGGCTCACTGAAGATGCGCTGTGCAGGTTCTCTTCCGCCTCATCGGTTTGATTGCATTATACACTTTATTGGCATAAAGTCAAGGGGAAATTTCAAAAATTTCTTTTTTCTACAGCACAAAGTCATTCTTCCGTGCATCAGGCCCGCTTTGTGCGGCGCTTGCGCCAGACGAAGTACGCCGTGTACGCCAGCCATACCACAATGCCGCCCAAAGTCAGCGCACGGCTCAGCCGGATGCCGTCGGGCTGGTAGACAAAATCGATGCTGTTTTCACCTGCCGGGCACAGCACAGCCATCAATCCCTCGTCCACCTCCACAATGTCGGCCTCCTGCCCGTTGACATAGGCCGTAAAGCCGTCATCGTAAGGCACGGAGAAGAACACGAGGTTCTCTTTTTCCAGCGTGATCTCGGCGTGGAAGCCCGAATTGTTCATCTGGAACACACTGGCAGCCGTGGCACGGCGCTCGCGGCAGTCCTGCACGTAGGACTCATAGTACAGCTCCTCCCGTCTGCCTTCCGGCAGATGGGTGAGGTACTTGCCGTAGACTGCAGCATCCTCGTCGGTAAGCACCAGTGCACGCATCAGGAGGTTTGCGCGGGTGGCCTTGGCTGTTTCTTCGTACTCGGTCTGGGTGAGGTAATAGTCATAGGCAAAGCCCATGGGCACGTTAGTTCGTGTTGCGGTAGACCGCATAGCCGTCCTTTGCAAAGGCATATTCCCAGCCGTCGTCGGCTTCGTTTTCAAAGTCAGTCTGCTTTTCCGGCGTGGTGATAAGGTACTCCACACTCAAAAAAGGCCCCGCAGTGCATAATTGGAAAAGCTCCGGCTCACTGCGCACATCCCGCTTGACCCCCAGCGCCGGGTAGAAGCTGAGGATGCTGGGGGGCTGCCGTGCTGCCAAAATACTGCAGGCAGCTCTTATCCAGCCACATGCCGATGTTGTCGTGGATCTTGTACGTATCCACGCGGTAATCGCCTTCGGGCAGGTCGTTTTTCAACAGCAGGGCGTTGGTGTCCTGCTTCACAAGGTCGCTGTCGGTATACCACTGGCCGAACTTGCCAATGCCGATGTGCACCACGCTGAACAGGAAGGCAAACGCCAGCACTGCCGCCGTCAGCGCTGGGCAAAGCGGCTGTCGCCCCGCCACTTCTGGCAGAGATAGCGGTACAACAGCAGGCCCAGCAGGCCAAAGCCCAGCACCGCACAGTACTGACCGGGGTTCTTGAGCACGCCGAACGACCAGCTGCCGGTGTCGCTGTCCTGCACCGGCACCACCGCAAAGGCCACCGTGGCGATCATCAGCCAGCTGATGCCGCGGGCCGGGCTGTCCAGATCGGTGTTGTGGTCTTCCAGCGCGTTCACGGTCATTGCGGCCAGCACCAGCACCGGCATATAGTACCAGCGCGCATAGTAGCTGGAATTGAGGGCGTAGAACGCACTGTTCAGGATGGGCACCAGTGCGAACACGGCGCAGGTGCCCACGATGCGCTTTTTACTGTCGCCGCACTTTGCTTTCCAGTAGGCCACGGCACCGGCCAGACTGCACAGCGGCAGATAGGCCGACATGCTGGTCCACTTGATCACGCCCTCCGACCAGATGGATGTGAGGTAAGGAGAATCCGGCGGCATGATCCAGCTGACGAGAATTCGCAAGATACTGCTGCACCTTGCTGTAGGTCAGAAAGCCCCATCCGGAGGAAAGGTCGATGGTGCGCGGGTTCTGCAAAATGGAGAGCACCGCAGGCACCAGCAGGATGCTGCCCATGGCAGCGCCCAGAACGCTTTCAAAAGCCAGCAGCCCGAACTTTTTTGCAGTGAGACGGAAGTCCCTTGTGCTGAGCTTGCAGATGAAGTAGATGGCCAGAAACACCACCTGACCGATGAAGAAGAAGTAGTTGTTGACAAGGTTCACCGCCACCCAGAACGCAAACCAGCTGCGACGGTCGTTGTAAAGGGCCTCGTCCAGCGACCACAGCAGATACGGGAACAGCGCCACCACATCTACAAAGTGGTTGAAGAACACATTGTATACCGTAAAGCCGGAGAAGGTATACAGACAGGCTCCCAGCACGGCGTAGTCGATATTTTTGACGTAGCGGCGCAGATACAGGTACGCACCGCCGCCCGCCACGGCAAACTTGAGCACCAGCAGCGGTACCATGAGGTAGGGCAGCCACCCTGCGGGAAGAGCAGCGAGAACCAGAAGAACGGCGAGCCGTACAGGTAGAACGAATAGGCGTTCATCACGCCGCTGCCAAGGTCGGTAGCCCATGAGAAGGTATTGTGCACCGAGGTGAACGCACTGTCCGGGTAGCCTGCGCCCTTGATAAAGCCGTTCATATAGCGGTAAAAGCTGATCTGCTGACTGTTGAAATCGCCTGCATAGTGGAAAAATCCGCCGTCGATGATATAAAACGGCAGAAAGAACAGGGCCGCCGTGAGGGCACACAGGCCCACCGTCAGCCAGAATTTATCCTTTTTTTGTCCCAGCAGCTGCGGCTGCCGGGCAGTACCAGACCACTCCATGGTTTCCTCTTTTCTCTGCCAAAGCGGCAGAAAGTTGGTTTATTTTAGTATAGCACGAACACTGCACAGAAAAAAGGGCTTGACAACGCTCTGCCGGACAGGTATGTTGGAGAAAAAAGGAGGAAGCTGCCATGCTGTACCCGTTCAGCGCCCTGCTGGCGCGCATGAAATACATTACCCGCTGGAGCCTGATGCACTCCACCCGGGCCGAATCTCTCAGCGAGCACACCTGCGATACCGCCCTGCTGGCCCACATGCTTTGCCTGATCGCACGGCGTTACACCGGCACGCCCTGCCGCCCCAAAACGGTAGCAGTGGCGGCGCTGTACCACGACGCGCCGGAGATCATTACCGGCGACATGCCCACACCGGTCAAGTACAGCAGCCCCACCCTGCGGGATGCCTACAAGGCGTTGGAAACCGAGAGCGTGCGCTGCATGACCGGCCTTCTGCCGGACGAGTTGAGCGAAGAGCTGTCCCCGTTCATCTCCGGGGAACTGCTCACCGCCGAGGAAAAGCGCCTGCTGAAGGCCGCCGACCGGCTGAGCGCCTCATCAAATGCACGGAGGAGCAGCGCAGCGGCAACCACGAGCTTGACGCGGCGCTGGCCCAGCAGAAGCGGCCCTGCAGGCCATGCACTGCCCGGAAGCCGACTGGTTCATAGAGCACTGTCTGCCCTGTTACACCCAGAATCTGGATGAGCTGACCCGGCAGCAGTAATATTCCCCTTACGGAAACGGCACCTCGCGCACGTCGTCCGGGTCGATGCCCGCTTTGCGCTGTTCTTCAAAAACAGCATCGATCAGCTCGTCCAGATCTTCCAGATGGGTCAGGGTGCAGCAGTAGCGGCGCAGATTGGCCGCACCTTTCAGCCCCTTCATATAGTGCATGGTCTGAGAGCGGGCCTGCGGCATGGCGACGAACTCGCCCTTCTGCTCCACCATCTCCTCCACCTGACGGCGCAGCGCATTCATGCGGGCCTGCAGGTTGGGTGCCTTGGGTGCAGGCAGGCCTTCAATGGCGGCGTTCACCCGCTCAAAGAGCCACGGGTCGCCCAGCGCGCCCCGGGCGATCATCACGCCGTCACAGCCGGTGGCCTGCATCATCTCCACCGCATCCTCTGCCGAGTGGATGTCGCCGTTGCCCAGCACCGGCACTCTGACGGCATCCTTCACCCGGGCAATGATCTCCGGGTCGATGCCGGGGGTGTACATCTGCTCCCGGGTACGGGCGTGCACCGCAATGAGGGCTGCGCCGGCCTGCTCACAGGCCTTGGCACACTCCACTGCAGTGATGTGGTCGGCATCCCAGCCCTTGCGCATTTTCACGGTGACAGGCCGTTTTGTATTTGCCACAACCTGCTCCACGATGCGCCCGCAGCGGTCCGGGTCCAGCATCAGCTTGCTGCCTGCGCCGCCGGAAACGATCTTGGGGGCCGGGCAGCCCATGTTGATATCCACAAAGTCGAACTCGTACTGTTCGATGGCGGCGGTGGCTTCGCCCATGATCTCGGGCACTTCACCAAAGATCTGCACGCCATAGGGTGCACCGTTGGGTTCGGCCTTGAGCAGGCTCACCGTCTTGTGGTCGCCGTACACCAGCGCCCGGCTGGACACCATTTCGCTCACAGTAAAGCCTGCACCGTGCTGGGCCATCAGGCGGCGGCAGGGTGCATCCGTAAAGCCCGCCATCGGGCCGAACACCGCCCGGTGCGGCAGGATGATATTGCCGATTTTCAAAGGTTCCATTGGTTGTTCCTCGCTGTTATCGAAAAAAGCTCCCCCGCAGGAGCCAGATTTTTGGGGTACGAACCCTCTCAGTCACGGCTTGCGCCGTGCCAGCTCCCCCCGAAAGGGGGAGCCTTTTCATCTGCCCGAAACAGGCTTCTTGCGGGTGAAGAAATCGTTTATCTTCATAGCGCATAAAGCTCGCCCTTCGGGAGAGCTGGCAAAACCGTAAGGTTTTGACTGAGAGGGTTTTTGCATGTTACATCTTCTCCGGCACGTTGATCTTGAACATGGTCAGCACGTTGAAGATGGCATTCTTCACGCCGATGCACAGGGCCAGACGTGCCTGCTGCACAGCGGGGTCTGCACCCTGAATGCGGCAGTTGCCGTAGAAGCGGTGGAAGGCGCTGGCCAGATCAATGACAAAGCGGTTGATGCGGCTGGGGTCGTACTTTTCTGCCGCCATGACGATCTCCTGCGGGAAGGCTGCCAGCATCCGGATCAGATCCATCTCGGAAGGCTCGGTGAGCAGGGTGGCATCCACCTTCTCGGCACCGGCAAACTGCACGCCCTCGCTCTCCATCTTTTTCAGGATGGAGCAGATGCGGGCATGGGCATACTGCACATAGTACACGGGGTTATCGTTGTCGGTCTTGACAGCCTGATCGAGGTCAAAATCGATGCCGCTGCCTGCGTCGTGCATATTGAACAGGAAGCGTGCGCTGTCGATGGGCACCTCTTCCAGCAGGTCGGTCAGAGTGATGGCATTGCCGGTGCGCTTGGACATCCGCACAGGCTGGCCGTCGCGCATCAGGTTGACCATCTGCATCAGCACAACGTCCAGATCTTCGCCGTTCAGGCCGATGGCATCCATGGCACCCTTCATGCGGGCCACATGTCCGTGATGGTCTGCACCCCAGACATCGATGGCCTTGGCAAAGCCGCGGGTGGCCAGCTTGTTGTAGTGGTAGGCGATATCGGCGGCAAAGTAGGTGGGGATGCCGTTGCACGGACGAGCACTTCGTCCTTGGCTTCCTCCTCGGTTCCGTCCTCGGTCTTTTTCTTGTTCACCGTGCCGTACTTGGCAGCGTACTGGGCGCTGCGGTACATGATGGCACCGTCCTCTGCCTTATAGCATGCGCCCAGCTCCAGCAGCTTATCCACCACGGCCTTCACCGCGCCGGACTCATGCAGGGTGCTCTCATGGACCACACATCGTAGTCGATGCGGTACTTGCCCAGATCGCGCTTGAGGGCAGCAATGTTCTTGGGCAGAGCGTAGGCCACCAGTGCGTCCTTCAGGGCGGCAAAGGCCTCGCTCTCGAACAGAGTCTCCTCGTCCATCCCCTTGCAAGCGGCAACGTACTTGTCGCCGTTCAGCTCGGCAAACTCACCGGCCAGCACCTTGATGTCGCCGCCCTGATAGCACTCGGCGGGCAGCGGATAGGCTTCCTCGCCGCAGTACTTCTGCAGGTAGCGCACGGCAAGGCTCTTGCCGAACTTCTGGATCTGGTTGCCGGCATCGTTGATATAGAACTCACGGGTCACATCATAGCCGGACCAGTCCAACACAGCGGACAGACAGTCGCCCAGAGCACCGCCGCGGGCGTTGCCCATGTGCATGGGGCCGGTGGGGTTGGCGGAAACGAATTCCACATTGTACTTGGCACCCTTGCCGTGATCGGTGCGGCCATACTCCTTGTTGGAGCAGGCACCCAGCACCACACTGGCCCAGAAGGACGGAGCCAAAAACAGGTTGATGAAGCCGGGGCCAGCCACTTCCACCTTGGCAAACACACTGTTCTCGATGGAGGGCAGATGTGCCAGCAGCGCATCCGCGATCATCTTGGGAGCCTTGCGCCAGCTGCGTGCACCGGCCATGGCGATGTTGGAGGCGATATCGCCGTTTTTGGTATCGGCGGGGATCTCCACGATGAAGGCGGGCAGCTCAGCTTCCGGCAGAGCACCATCGGCCATGGCGGCCTTGGCAGCAGCGGTCAGCAGAGCGCGTGCCTCGTCCAGCGCAGCCTGACGGGGGTTATAGTTCTGGTAGATCTTTTCAAATTCAGTCATTGGTCTGGTTCCTTTCACAGTCTGGGAAATATCTCAGTTTACGTGGGTCACGGTCACTTCAAGGCGGTTGCGGCTCACAAGCTCGGCGCTGTTGGCATCCAGCAGGTAGCCGAACTTTGCGGTGCCGCCCTTCTCGGTCAGGCCGCACTCGATCTCGTCGGCGGTCACGCCCAGCGTCATGGAGCCGTAGCCTGTCTCGTAGTGGCAGAGGTTGCGCTTGCCTTTTTCGATCAGCAGCTGGGTGCCGGCCCCGCCGCCCTTGCCAAACCGCAGCATCGCCACGCGGCTGCCGTCGGCGGCAATTTTCAGGGTGGTGGTGCAGCCCTCGTAGCCGGTGGTCTCGGTCTCTTTATAGGTAATGTAGTAGCTGCCGCCCTTCTGCACGAACTGGCCGCGGGTCATCAGCTCCACAAACTCTTCCTTTTCTTCCTGCTCCACAGGCTCTTTCACATGCTGCTCAATGCGGCTCTTGATGCGGATGATATAATCTTCCTTCAGCGGTTTGCTCACGTTTTTTTCTGTCCTTATCAATATTTATCAATGGCGATCTGATCCACCGGGCCGCCCTTGTACTCGCCCAGGAACAGGTCTGCCGTCTGCACAAAGCTGTCCGGCACATCGCTCACGTAGAAGTGCGCCTGACCCTCGTGCTCCTGTGCAGCGCGCAGGCCGCGCTCGGAGAGCATCTGTTCCAGATGGTGGGCGGCGGTCTTGGCCGGATCCACCAGCGTCACGCTTTGGCCCATGAACTCGCCGATCATGGTCTTGAGCAGCGGGTAGTGGGTGCAGCCCAAAATCAGGGTGTCCACACCGGCCTCACGCACCTCGGTCAGGTACTGAGCGATCACCAGCTTCGTCACCTGCTGTCGGCTCTCCTCGCTGTGGTCCACGTAACCGGCCTCCACCAGCGGCACGAACAGCGGGCAGGCCTGCGCGGTGATCTCCACCCCCGGCACCAGCTGACGCAGCAGCTTTTCGTAGCTGCGGGAGCGGATGGTGGCAGCGGTGCCGATCACACCGATGCGGCGGTTGCGGGTAGCAAAGGCTGCTTCCCGGGCGGCAGCATCCACCACGCCCAGATAGGGCACCGGCAGCTTTGCCGCTTCTGCAGCCGGGTAGGTGCTGGACACGGTGCCGCAGGCCGCCATGATGCACTTTACATTTTTAGAAAGCAGGAATGCCACGTCCTGACGGGCATACTGCAGGATGGTCTCCGGGCTGCGGCTGCCATAGGGCACGCGGCCGGTATCGCCAAAATAGATGATCTCCTCGTGGGGCAGGCGCTTGCGCAGCTCCCGCACACCGGTCAGGCCGCCAAGGCGCTGTCGAATACGCCGATCGGGCGGTTATCCATGCTGCTTTTCCTTCCTTTCCAGCGCCAGCGCGATCAGCCGGTCGATGAGCTGCGGCACCGGCAGGCCCTCGTGCTCCATCAGCTTGGGGTACATGCTGATGGACGTGAAGCCCGGGAAGGTGTTGATCTCGTTGATCAGCACCCGGCCAGTACCCTTTTCCACAAAGAAATCGCAGCGGGCAAGGCCCTCGCAGTTCAGGGCAGTGTAGGCCATGGCGGCGTAGGTCTTCACCTCGTCCAGCTTTGCTTCCGGCAGGTGAGCCGGGATGACGGTCTGGCTCACGCCGTTCTTGTACTTGTCGTCGTAGGTATAGAACTCGGCACCGGCAAGGATCTCGCCCGGACGGGTAGCCACGGCGGGGTCGGAGCCGATCACGGCGCACTCCACTTCCTGTCCGTCCACAAAGGCTTCAAACACCACCTTGCGGTCGTTTTTCCAGTGCAAGGTCGATGGCCTTTTTCAGCTCGTCACGGCTGGACACCTTGGAGATGCCCACGCTGGAACCGGCGTTTGCGGGCTTGACGAACACGGGCCAGCCCAGCTTCTTTTCCACGCCCTCGCACACGCCTTCCAGATCGGACTCGATCTCCCAGCGGTCGGCAGCCAGCCATCTGGTGTGGGGCACACCGTTGGCCTCGAACAGAGCATTGGCCACGGCTTTGTCCATGCACACCGCGCTTGCCAGCACGCCGCAGCCCACGTAGGGGATGCCGGCCAGCTCCAGCAGGCCCTGCACCGTGCCATCCTCGCCCCACAGGCCATGGAGCACCGGGATGACCACATCCACATGCACTTTTTCCACATGGCCTTCCGGGGTGAACAGGATCATGCCGTGGTCGGCGCGGTCCGGACTGATGACGCAGGCCATGTTGCCTGCCAGCTCTTCCCAGCTGCCATCGGCCATCTGGGCGGCCGTGGCCTCGGTGTACAGCCAGCGGCCCTCCTTGGTGATGCCCACAGTGAGCACCTCATATTTTTCACGGTCAATGTTGTTGACGAAGTTGCCCACAGAAACGCGGCTGACCTCGTGCTCGCTGGACATACCGCCGAACAGCAGCACAACGCACATTTTTCAGACTGCATGATAACTCTCTCCTATTTACAAAGCCCAAGACCTGGGCGGGATATAACCGGTAAAAATGCCGTTCTGGCTTATTATACAATATCTATGCGCGCGATGCAAGCAGAATGCCAAAAAGCTGCCGGTGGGTAAAAGAGATATTTTTCAAAAAAACTTTCCAAAAATCGAAGATTTCCGCTTGACGGATGGAAAAGTGCGTGGTACAATGATATCACCTCTTTTGCGGGGTTATTAAGTGCGCCTGTTTTACAGGTACCACCCGCAACCCGAGGGAGGTTCAAAACAACCGTTATAATGGAGGTGTCAACAAATGACCGTTAAAATCACTCTGGCCTGCACCGAGTGCAAGCAGCGCAACTACAACACCACGAAGAACAAGAAGAACAACCCCGATCGTCTCGAGATGAAGAAGTATTGCCGTTTCTGCAAGAAGCACACCGTTCATCGCGAAACCAAGTAAGAAAGGCGGACGCATCATGCAGACAAAACCGAGAACAAGCCGGGCTTTGTGGCCAGAGCAAAGGCCGCTGTGAAGAACTTCTTTGGCAAGTGTGCCAAGTTCTTCCGCGACACCAAGAGCGAGCTGAAGAAGGTGGTGTGGCCGTCCAAAGAGGACGTTAAGACCAACACCGTCGTCGTGCTCGTGACCGTCGCCATCGCAGCGGTCGTGATGATCCTGCTGGATGCCATCTTCGGCGGCATCCTGGGCTTGATCATCGGCGCCTGAGAATCATCTTGAAACGGAGGGCAGACCAAAATGGAAGAACAATCCAATGAGGCACTTTGGTATGTAGTGCATACCTATTCCGGCTATGAGAACAAGGTCGCGAACGACCTGCAGACCATGGTGGAGAACCGTCATCTGCAGGATCTGATCTGCGATATCAAGGTTCCCGTCGAGATGGTTCCCGAAATTGACAAGAACGGCAAGCAGAAGATGGTGGAGCACAAGCTCTTCCCCGGCTACGTTCTGGTCAAAATGGTGATGAACGACGATACCTGGTACGTGGTGCGCAATACGCGCGGCTGCACCGGCTTCGTCGGTCCCGCATCCAAGCCCGTTCCCCTCTCTGCTGAAGAAGTAGAGAAGATGGGCGTGGAAAAGGCTGCACCTCTGGCAGTCGACTTCAACGTCGGCGACACCGTGCAGATCACCGCCGGTCCTCTGGAAGGCTTTATGGGCCTTGTGGAGGAGATCGATACCGAGAACTTCAAAGTGAAGCTCAAGGTCAACATGTTCGGCCGCGAGACCCCCGCAGAGGTGGAGATCGGTCAGGTCGAGCTGCCGTAACCAACCGGCACAAATCGTTTACCAAGGTAAGACCGCAGTGCGGTTCTTATAGAGCGTGTGCACTGTGCACATGCTCGTGGGAGGCACGGAGACACCGTGCCGCAACTCACCACAGATTTTTGGAGGTGCATTTATTATGGCACAGAAAGTTACTGGCTACATTAAGCTGCAGATCGAGGCCGGCAAGGCAACTCCGGCTCCCCCTGTTGGCCCTGCTCTGGGTCAGAAGGGTGTCAACATCATGGCATTCACCAAGGAGTTCAACGAGCGTACCAAGAACCAGATGGGTTATGTGATCCCCGTCGTCATCACTGTGTATGCTGACCGCTCCTTCAGCTTCATCACCAAGACTCCTCCGGCAGCCGTTCTGATCAAGAAGGCAGCTGGCATCAACACCGCTTCCGGCAAGCCCAACAAGGAAAAGGTTGCTTCTCTGACCGCCGCTCAGGTGGAAGAGATTGCCAAGACCAAGATGCCCGACCTGAACGCTGCTTCTCTGGAAGCTGCATGCAGCATGGTTCGCGGCACCTGCCGTTCCATGGGTGTCACCGTCGAGGGCTGAGACATAAACAGTGGGAGGGCATAAAAACTGCCCGCATGACCACACAGGAGGATATACAATGAAACATGGCAAGCACTATGTCGACGCTGCAAAGCTGGTCGATTCTACTAAGGCATATGATGTGAACGAGGCTCTGGAGCTGGCTTGCAAGACCGCTTCTGCCAAGTTCGACGAGACCGTTGAGCTGCACGTCCGTCTGGGCGTTGACGGCCGTCACGCTGACCAGCAGGTCCGCGGCGCTGTCGTTCTGCCCAACGGCACCGGCAAGACCGTCCGCGTCTGCGCAATCGCCAAGGGTCCCGCAGCTGCCGCTGCTGAGGCTGCTGGCGCTGATATCGTCGGTGATGACGAGCTGATCGCAAAGATCGCCGGCGGCTTCATGGATTTCGACGTTGTCGTGACCACTCCCGATATGATGGGCCGCGTTGGCCGTCTCGGTAAGGTCCTGGGCCCCCGCGGCCTGATGCCGAACCCCAAGGCCGGCACCGTTGCTCCCGACCTGGGCAAGGCTGTTTCCGAGGCCAAGGCTGGTAAGATCGAGTACCGTCTGGACAAGCAGAACATCATCCATGTGCCCGTGGGCAAGGCTTCTTTCGGTGCAGAGAAGCTGTACACCAACCTGGACACTGTGATGGAGGCTATTGCCAAGGCAAAGCCCGCTGCAGCAAAGGGTACCTACTTCAAGAGCGCTACCATCGCCACCACCATGGGCCCTGGCATCCGTCTGAACACCCTGAAGTACGGTGTCTGATTTGAAGTTCTGATCGTTTTTCTGCCGTTCGTATGGGCGGCAGAAAAATTTTGTCAGAAAATTTCAAAAAAGACTTGACAACTCCGCACGTTTGCGGTAGAATAATCATGCTGTTTTTGAGACAGCAGGTACTGGAGTCCAGTGTAAGGCTATGCCGCCTGCCGAGAAACGTGCGTAAAGTTGTTTTATGCCTCTTTCTCGGCCAAGTGCGGGAAAGAGGCTTTTTTCATACTTGCTCCGGTTTTCGATACAAGTTTTTGAAACGAGGTGAAACCGAATGCCCAGTGCAAAGATTCTTTCTGAAAAGCAGGCTTATGTCGCTGATCTGAAGGCAAAGTTTGAGAGTGCGGTTTCCGGCTGCGTCGTCGCTTACGGCGGCATTAACGTCGAGAACGACACCAAGCTCCGTAAGGAGCTGCGTGAGGCAGGCGTCGATTACATGGTCGTGAAGAACACCATGCTGCGTCTGGCTGTCAAGGGTACCTCTCTGGAGGGCCTGGCTGAGCAGTTCAAGGGCGATACCGCTATCGCTTTTGCTCACGAAGCGGATCCCATGTCCGCTGCCCGCATCCTGTGCAAGTATCAGGATGGCGATAAGTCCAAGAAGTTCGTCGTGAAGGCTGGCTTCATGGAAGGCAAGGTCATGGACGCTGCCGAGACCAACGCAATCGCAAAGCTGCCCAACCGCGAAGGCATGCTGTCCATGTTCGCAGGCGCCCTCACCAGCACTCTGTCTGGTCTGGCCGTTGCAATGCAGGCTTATGCCGACAAGCAGGAGGAGCCTGCAGCCTGATTGCTGCATGACCGCTGCTTAAACAAAACAAGAAACTAACAAACAAAACCATTGATATTGGAGGGTTACTACTATGGCTTCTGAGAAGATTACTGCCATCATCGACTCCGTTAAGGAGCTGTCCGTTCTGGAGCTGAAGGAACTGATCGACGCTTACTGCGAAGAGTTCGG
>ENA-OQCD01000192-OQCD01000192.1-human-gut-metagenome-genome-assembly--contig:-NODE-192-length-16345-cov-5.390369_pt1 | contig 16345 bp, 17 predicted proteins | sample MGYA00242755_ERZ504571 | MGnify/ENA primary metagenome ERZ504571 (study PRJEB26092, sample SAMD00036274) | human gut metagenome | host: Homo sapiens | study: EMG produced TPA metagenomics assembly of...
TTCGGGGGCAAAAGCCCCTCGCACTCTGCGACCGCTGCCCCTGCTTCGGTTCGCTGTTTCCGCCACTGGCGGCGCTCACCTTTGCAGCATCCAGTATTATCTGCGCTTTTGGCTTAGCATCTGCCGCGCCTCGCTCGCCGTATCGGCACTTAGAATTATGCGGTATTGCCTTTACATTTTTTCGTGCGTATTTTGTCCCTGCCAGGCGGCCCACTTTACATTAGTAGGCAAAACAGGTATAATAGTTTAGTTAATCTGTGATATTGTGCCATTTTGCCATATTGCGGGTACAGGCGGTCTTATTTTATCCTTGCCGCCTGGGGATTTTTTTGCGGCACGCCGTGCGTTGTGCGGTACCGGCTCCTATTAGGTCTGGAGGTTGCGCTCATGGGGCTGCAAAGCCTGCAATACTGTGCATTTTTGGTGGTTGTGGCTGCCGTTTACCTGCATTTGCCGGTGCGCATGCAGCCGGTGTTTCTGCTGGGAGCTTCGTGGGTGTTTTATGCGCTGGCCATGCCGGCCATGCTGCCGGTCACCATTGCACTGGCGGTGTTCACCTACCTGTGCGGCCGCGGCCTTGCCTGGCGGGGCGGCGCACACAAAACCGCCTTTTTGCGCCTTGGCGTGATCGGTATGCTGGGCATTCTGGCCTTTTTTAAGTATAACGGCCTGTTGGGCGGGGTGCTGCACGGCTGGCGCGTGGTGGCCATGCCGCTGGGCATCAGCTTTACCAGTTTTGCCGCAATCGCCTACCTGATCGACGCCGCCCGCGGCGACTGCGAGGTGGAAACCAGCTTTATCCGGCTGGCGCTGTTCCTCAACTTTTTTTGCCACCGTCACCCAGGGGCCCATCTGCCGCGCCGGTGCGCTGCTGCCGCAGTTGAGCGCCGAGCACCGCTTTGATGCCGCCCGCACGGTGCGCGCTTTGCGGCTATATGCGCTGGGGCTGTTCAAATACATTGCCGTGGCGGATGTGCTGAACATGGTGGTGGATACGGTTTTCCCCCACTATGCGGATTACAGCGCCCCCATGCTGATTTTGACCGCGGTGATGTACACTTTTTATCTGTATTTCAGCTTTTCCGGCTATTCCGAGATTTCCCGTGCCACCGGCCTTGTGCTGGGGCTGGACCTGCCGGAAAACTTTAAGACCCCGTTTTACGCCACCAACTTTTCCGGCTTCTGGAGCCGCTGGCACATCTCGTTTTCTTCCTGGCTGCAGGATTATCTCTTTATGCCGCTGGCCTGGGCAGATCTTGGCCGTTTTGGCCGCCTGCCCACCGAGCTGTGCGTGTTCTGCGTGTTCTTTGCTTCCGGCTTCTGGCACGGCAGCACCGCGCCATTCATCATCTGGGGTCTGCTGCAGGCGGTTTACCGCGTGGGCGAAGAGCTGCTGCACCGCCGCTTTGGCAAACCCAAAAAGCGCGGCACCCCGGCCCGTGTGCTGTGGGGCAAGCGGGTTGTGGTGTTTGTTTTGTGGACCATCAGCATGGTGTTCTTCCGCGTGGGGTCCGGCAACCTTTCCGGCATGGCCGAAAACCTGGGCGTTGGCGATGCTTTCGTCTACCTGGGCCGCTGCCTGATGAACAGCTGGTCCCCCGCCCGCTTTGCCGGGGAGCTGTACAGCACAGCGTATACCGGCTTTTACGCCAATACCATTATGGTAGCGGCTTATTGGGCGTTCGCTGTGCTGGCGCTGGCGCTTGGCATCTGGCTGGATCACCGGCGCAATTTTGCCTGCAAAAACAAACCGGCTGAGGTTGCCTGGCAAGCGCCAAGCACCGCAATGCGCTGTATGTTGTTTTGATCGTTTTTATCCTGGTGGGGTACATCATGCAGAGCGGCGGCTTTAACGCCAACGCGTTCGGCCCCTATGCAGGGTTTTAATCTTATGGAAAAAAGGAGATTTCCGGCGTGAAGCATATCATCAAAAAAAATTGGCGCTGCTGTTCGTGCGGTCTATCTGTGGTTTGCCTTTTTTGTGGCGTTTGAGCCAAACAATTATTTTGGCATCAAAAAAACAGCCTCTTCCAGCCAGCCGGTGGCCCGTGTGCGCGCCTATGAGCAGAGCCCCGGCACCAACCTGATCATCGGGGACAGCCGCCTGGCCCACTTTGATATGGACCTTGTGGATTCCCTGACCGGGCAAAGCTGGCAGAACCTGGCCTTTGGCGGTGCTTCCCTGAAGGAATGTGTGGACCTTGCCAACTATGTGCTGGATTCCGGCAACCAGGTGGACCGCATTCTGTTTGAGCTTTCGTTCTACACCTTAAACAGCAGCTATAACACCGACCGTTTTTCGGCGCTGGAAGCTACCCTGCGCAACCCGCTGGCCTACTGTCTGAACCTGGAATACAACGTGAACGCCCTGACCGTGTTTATGGACACCGTAAAGGGCACGCCGGACACCATTGAATCCGGCGACTGGACCGCGGCGGATTACCTGGATGATGCCGGGAACACGATTCCGCTGCACAAAAAGCTGTATGAGTACCCGGCGCTGATCACCACCCGCTGCCAGAACTGGACACTGAACGAAACCGAGCTGGCGGAGTTTTTGGCTATGGCCCAGCGCTGCGCAGACCGCGGCGTGGAGCTGACCATTGTGCTGCCCCCCATGGCCGCCAATGTGCGCACCGAGGTATGCGATGCCTTTGGCATTACCGCCGTGATGCAGGACGAAGTTCTGCCGCTGTTGGAAAAGCAGAATTTTACCGTGCTGAATTACGAATGGGGCACCAGCTGCATTACCGATGATGACACCCAGTTTTTTGACGGGTTCCACCTGGACGAAAAATACGGCCTGCCGGACTGGACAGCCGAACTGTTTGATGATATGCAGCGCTGATGCTGCCCCACCCCAAAAGGAGGTCCCCTGTGGCACTGGACTTTTTGATTTTGTACGAACACACCGTTCGGGAATATGAGAGCGATCTCTTGCTCAAATTGGAGCTGGAGCGCCGCGGCTACACCGTGCGCATCCGCCAGCTGCTGGATGCCAAAGATCTGCGCCTGTTTGGCAAAGACAAGCCGGAAGTTCTGGTTGCCAGCTGCATGTATGACAACGAAGCCATCAACAGCCATGTGTACAACAACATTGGCAAATGCAACAAGATCGTCAACCTGCACTGGGAGCAGATGCTCTCCGACACGCAGGAGGAGGGCGATTGGTTCAACATGAACGGCAACGCCAAGCGCTGCGTGCAGACTTGCTGGGGCCAGCGCACTGCCCAGCGGTTACAGGTCCATGGCATGGATGCCAAGAACACCCCCGTGACCGGCGCTGTGATGATGGACTTTCTGCGGCCGGAGTTCAAGGGCTACTTTAAGGATAAGGAAACCCTGTGCAAGGAATTCGGCCTTGACCCCGCCAAACAGCTGCACCTGTACATTTCCAGCTTTGGCTATGCCAGCATGACCGACCAGGAAGTGCCGAGCTTTCCAAAATGGCGGGAACGGATTTTTCCGGCTTTGCCCGCACCAACCGCATTTCGATGGAAAAAACGCTGGCCTGGTTTGACCGCTACCTGGGTGAACACCCGGAGGTGGAACTGGTATACCGCCGCCACCCCAGCGAATGGAAATGCAAAGCCCTGGACGAGCTGGCCGCCAAACGCCCCAACTTCCATGTGATTTTTGCGGATTCCGTCAAGCAGTGGATTGTGGCGGCGGATTCCATCTCCATCTGGATGAGCACCGCTGTGGCCGAAGTATACATGGCGGGCAAAAGCTGCCATATCCTGCGCCCGGTGCCCATCGAGCACGAGTATGACCCCGTCATCTACAAGGATGCTCACTATGTGACTGGCTACCCGGAGTTTGCCGCTGCCATGGCGCAGCCGAACCCGCCGTTCCCCATTGCACGGGATGTGATTGAGGGCTATTTTGACCCCTCCCCTGCCCCGGCCTACAAGCGGATGGCCGACCTGCTGGAGGAAGTGTACAAAAATCCCCCGCGGGATGAACCGATGGGGCCCGGCTTTACGCCGCACTTTAACCTGCTCAAGTTCTGCGCACTGGCGGGGGTACACATGCTGTACCGCCACAAGTGGGAACCCAAACGGGTGTTTGCCTTCTGCCCGCCGCTGGCCAACTTTGCCCAGCGCATTTACGGTTATGTGGACAAAGCCTATATCCCGCCGGAGGAGATCCAGCGCATGGAAGCGCGCATCCGGCCATATGTAAAATAAAGTTGTTTTTCCGGCGCGCTGCGGTGCGCCCGCTGCAAATGGGAGCCTGCCATGTCTGAACCGAAAAAAACTGAAAGCTTTGCCGGAAATGTGATGAAATACTCCATTGCCACCTACCTTGGCTTTGGCATTTCCGGCGCAGCGCTTATCATCAAGGGCGTCCTGCCCGCCGAAAGCTACGCCGTTCCTGCTTCCTTCATGGCATACACCATGTCGCTGATGAATGTGGGCATGCTTGGGCTGGACCAAAGCCTGCTGCGCTTTACCACGAACCGCCTGCCGGTTCCACCGGGCGCAGCATGTTTGCCGCGTGTACCCGGCTTTCGGTGCTGGTCATGCTGCTGGTGGGCGGCATCGGCAGCATCTTTTTCGCCAAGCCGCTGGCGGCGGCTTTGGCCTTGGGGCCAACGGTGCCGGGCTGGTGCCGTTTTTGTTCCTGAACGCTGCTCTGTACATGCTGGTGCGTTACCTCAACGTGCTGCTCCGGCTGGAAAACAATGTGCGTGCCTACACCACCGAAACGCTGTGGATGCAGGCCTGCCTGAACCTGATCTACCTGCTGCCCGGCTTTGTTACCCAGGACGCCCGCGCTTTTGTGCTGGGTGCGGTGTGCAGCTTTGCGGGGGTCGCAGTGTTCTATTGGCGGCGGGCTTCTAAAGGTCAAACGAAAGAGGCCCCTGTGCGCGGCCTGCGCCCCTATGCCCACATTTACCGGGCGGCACTGCCTTACGGCATTGTGTTGGCACCTGCGGCCATCCTGATCCCGCTGTACCGCGCCATCTGCCTTTCTTTTTTAGGCAATTACGCCCCCGCGGCGGAGCAGGGTTCGTTTGATTTCGCCTACACCCTGGCCCAGCTTGTCACCACCATTCAGGCCGGTTTTTCCACCTACTGGGGCCCCTATGTCTACGCGCATTACCGCACCGAGCAGGAGCGCATTGGCCGCATCCATGATCTGCTGAACCTGCTGATCTTCGGCTTTTTCTGTCTGCTGGTCATGTTTGAGGATATCATCTTCATCATCTTCCCGGCCAAATCGGCCTGCCTGCCCTACTTTCCGCTGATGATGCTGGCCGTGGTGTTCTCCATCCTGTGCGAAGGCACGGTGTACGGCAACACCATTGCCCGCAAGCCGTTCCAGGATACGATTGGAACCGCCGTGGGCGTTGCGGCCAACATTGCCGTGTGCGCCGTGCTGGTGCCGCGTTTTGGCGTAATGGGTGCCGCGGTCGGCCTGGTAGCGGCCAATGCAACGATGTTTTTGTACCGCACTGTGACCGGGCAGTATTACTACCGCACCATCCCCAGCTTCAGCCGGACGATCTGCGGCTTTTTGCTGGCGGTGGGTGTGGCCGTGATCGGCGTGGTGTTCGCCCACAATTTTATCATCAAGTTTGTTTTAACTGCAGCAATCCTGTTTATTTACTGTAACATTTACCGTGCCCAGCTGTACAAGCTGTGGCAGATCTTTATGGGCTTTGTGCGGCGGTATCTGCTGCACAGCCAAGCATAACTACTGCAAAGGAAAGGTTGTATATCAAGATGAAGCATTGCGGCACACAAGAGTTGACCACCGAGCGGCTGGTCCTGCGTCGTATGACAACCGACGACTGCGAAATGATGTTTGGCAACTGGGCCAATGCCCCGGAAGTGACCCGCTACCTGCGCTGGGAGCCACACCGTGACTGGGTGGTAACGATGGCATATCTGAACGAGATCGTCAAACAATATGACCGCCCGGATTTTTATGATTGGGGCATCTGCGATAAAGTGACCGGTGTGCTGATGGGCAACATCAGCATTGCCCCCGCCGAATCCTGTGAGCGTGAAAAGCCCTATGCCTGGAAAAACGTGAAAACCGAGCTGCTGGGCGGCATGTATGAGATCGGTTACTCCTTGGGCAAAAAAGTGGTGGAACCAGGGCTATGCCACCGAAGCCGCCGCTGCCGTGCGCGATTACTGGTTTGGCACGGTTGGCGCGCCCTGGCTGGCCGGGTTCCACGCCAGCCAGAATGTGGCAAGCAGCCGCGTGTTGGCCAAGACCGGCTTCCATTATGACCACGATACCGTTCTGCACCGCTTTGACGGCACCGAGGTGCCCTGCCTGGCCTGGTACCTGCTGAACCCCAGCAGCCAGAAATCCGATGAACCGGCAGCCGCTGCCCCCGCTGTACAGGCAGAACCAACGGAACCAGCGGAGAATGCCGAGACAACCGTCTGACATTCACTCACCTGCCCCATACTTTTGCTGACCTGGCCGAATACGGCCAGAAAGGACCCCTATGGACGAAATGAAGGACCCCATCACCCTGGACTTTACCGCTACCCAGGCCCCGGCAGAGGACGCCCTGTTGGGCAGAAGGCTCTGGACAGCGAGCGCCCGCCGGTGCGCGTTGTGCTGCTGGCGCTGGACCAGGGCAAGTTTGACGCCCAGCGCAGCCTGGATGAGCTTGCCGCCCTGGCGGAAGCCAACGGCATGCAGGCCGTTGCTACCGTGTGCCAGAAGCGCAGCACCCCCGAAGCCGCCACCCTTCTGGGGGAGGGCAAAGTGGAGGAAGCGCGCCTGGTATGCCTGAATACCGATGCCGAGGCCGCCATCTTTGACGGCGAGCTGACCGGCAGCCAGATCCGCAACCTGAGCGCGGCTTTGCAGGTGGAAGTGCTGGACCGCACGATGCTGATTTTGGAAATCTTCCGTGCGCGCGCCACCACCAACGAGGGCAAGCTGCAAACTGAGCTGGCTACCCTGAAATACCGCATGCCGCGCCTGCAGGGCCTTGGCGAGGCGCTGAGCCGCCAGGGCGGCGGTGGCGGCGGCGGTGGCGGTGCCCGCCGCGGTGCCGGTGAAACCAAGCTGGAGCTGGACCGCCGCTACCTGCGCAGCCGCATTGAAAAGCTGGAAAGCCGCCTGAAAGAGCTGGAAAAGCGCCGTGGTGAAACCCGCCGCGCCCGCCAGAAAAACGGTGTTCCGGTCATCTCATTGGTGGGCTACACCAACGTGGGCAAAAGCAGCCTGACCAACGCTTTGTGCGGCGCAGAAATTTTTTGAAGCCGACATGCTGTTTGCCACGCTGGATCCCACCGCCCGCAAATGCACGCTGCCCAGCGGGTTACAAGTGATCCTGGTGGATACAGTCGGCTTTGTCAGCCGCCTGCCGCATGATTTGGTGGATGCTTTTAAGAGCACACTGGAAGAAGCTGCCTGCTCTGACATCATCTTGAAAATTGCCGACGCCAGCGACAGCGAAGCCGCCGAGCAGCTGAGCGTGACCGATGAAGTGTTGAACGACCTGGGCTGCGGGGATATCCCGCAGGTGACGGTCTACAACAAGTGTGACCGCACCGGTGTTGCCCCCTATGACCCGGATGTGCTGCTGGTAAGCGCCAAAACCGGCTACGGGCTGGACAGCCTGCTGGCCAAGATTGACGAGATTCTGGCACACCGTGTGCGCACCATTGAGGTACTGTTGCCCTATGACAAGCTGGCCCTGGCCGATGTGTTCCGCACCCGCGGCAGCGTTCTGGCTGAAGAATACCGCGAAAACGGCGTGTATTACAAGGCAACCGTAAAGGTGGATGACCTGCACCGGTTTGAAGCGTACCTGCTGTAAGCGCAGCTGTTCGCTTTGTGCAAGATAACAAATACTGATTTTATTGTTGATTGTAGACAAAAAGACCTCCATCTGCACGGTTCTGTGCTTGGGATGGAGGTCTTTGGTTTATTTGTGTGTACCCTGCGTTACGGCAAAATTATTCCGCCGTCAGCAGTTTAACAGCGCGGGAGGTGCCCAGGCGGTCTGCGCCCAGATCCAGGAACTTTTCCATGTCCTCAACGGTGGAAATGCCGCCGGCTGCCTTGATCTTGCAGCGGCCGCGCACGCAGCGGGCAAACAGCTCAATATCATGGAAGGTTGCACCTGCGGTAGAAAAGCCCGTGCTGGTCTTGATGAAGTCGGCACCGGCTTCCACCACGATATCGCACATCTTCTCTTTTTCTTCATCGGTCAGCAGGCAGGTTTCAATAATAACCTTGAGCACCTTATCCCCCACGGCCCGCTTGACGGCGGCGATATCCTCGCGCACAGCGTCATATTCCTTGTTCTTCAGGCGGCCGATATTGATGACCATATCCACTTCCTCGGCGCCGTTTTCCACAGCGGTCTTTGCTTCAAAGCACTTGGAAGCAGTATCCATTGCACCCAGAGGGAAGCCAACCACGCAGCACACCGCAACACGGCCCGCCATATACTGCACAGCCTGCTTGACATAGCAGGTGTTGATGCAGACGGATGCCGTATGACACTTGATGGCATCATCGCACAGGGCCTGAATCTGGGGCCAGGTAGCCTCCGGTTTCAACAGGGTGTGGTCAACTTTGGAAAGGATTTCCTCCTTGGTGTATTTCATTTGAATTCTTCTCCTTTTTTACAGGTCTTGCACAGGTGCGCCTGGTGCAGGCCGATGGTCGAAAATACAATGGCCGTCAGGCTGACCGTTGCGCCCACAATGCCCAGGATCAGGCCGGTCAGACGGAATGCACCGCCGCGGATTTTGTTTGTCATAAGAAAGCCCTCCTTATCATGGTCGGTTTGGTTGTTTCGGGTTTCTATCTGTTCTGTGTTGTTATTTCTTTTTGAAAATAAACAACTTGCTGAACACATAGTTGGATACAATCACGATAACCTGGCTGAACAGTTTAACACCCATGGCCCACAGGTCAGTGTTGGCTGTGGCAAATGCCACATGCGGTGCCAGCACGCTGACGCCCAGCCAGATGATGACCTGGTCCATGACCATGGTGCCAATACGGCAGGCCACAAACTGGCCAAACTCCGCCAGAGCAGCCTGGCCGCTGTTTTTGCTGCGGAACACAAAGGTGCGGTTGGTCCAGTAGGCAAACAGAATGCAGATGATATTATCCAGCACATTGCCAATGCCGGTTGCAAAGCCCGTGCCCAGCACAGCCTGGAACACGGCAAACAGCACCAGGTTCAACAGCGTGGCAAGCCCGCCAAAAAACAGGTAGGCAAGCCCCTCATAATATTTTTTAATAAAAGCCCTTAATTTTTCCATGCAGTTTATCCTTTACCACACAGCGCAGGGAGGTTTGCAGCGCTGCTCGCCAGTGTACGCCAACAGTGCACACTGACATATAACAAAAGGGGCCCGCCTGTTGCCAGGCAGGCCCCTGCTGCAATTCGGGGATTATTCAGCGTCCTCGGCAGCCTCGTCGAGGCAAGCCTTCATGGACAGGCTGATGCGCTTGCGATCAAAGTCAACATTGATCAGCTTAACCTTGACCATGTCGCCGACCTTCAGACGTCGGAAACCTTGTTCACGCGCTCGTTGCTGATCTCGCTGATGTGGACCAGACCGTCAATGCCCGGCAGAATGCGGACAAATGCACCGAACTTGGTGATGGAAACGACCGGAGCTCGAACTCAGAGCCGATGGGATACTCGTTCTTGAGCTTCTCCCAGGGGTTGTCCTCTTCCTTCTTGTAGCCCAGGGAAACCTTCTGGTTCTCGGGGTCATAGCTCTTAACATACACTTCGATGGTATCGCCAACGCTGACGACCTCAGAGGGATGCTTGATGTTGTTCCAGCTCAGTTCGCTGATGTGGCACAGGCCATCCACGCCGCCGATGTCAACAAAGGCACCGTAGGAAGTCAGGCTCTTGACAACGCCAGTGTACTGCTTGTCAACTTCAACGTTCTTCCAGAACTCATCGCGCTTTGCCTTGTTTTCTTCAGCAGTAACCTTGTTGATGCTGCCGACGATCTTGCGGCCTGCGCACTCGGTGATAACCAGCTTAACGTGCTGGCCAACCAGCTTGGTGTAGTCCTCGTCGCGGCGCATGGTAGCCTGAGAACGGGGAACAAACACACGAACGCCCTTGACGTTGACAACAACGCCGCCCTTGTTGGCTTCCATGACGTCGCCTTCCATAACGGTGCCGTTTTCGGCAGCCTCGGAAACATCCTTCATGCCCTTCTGGGCTTCAAAACGGACACGAGAAAGGGTGTCAACACCTTCCTGGTCATTGGTCTTGACAACAACCAAATCCAGCTCGTCGTCCACCTTAACAAGGTCTTCCATCTTGGCGTTGGGGTCATGGCTCATCTCGCTGAGCTTGACGATACCAGTGTGCTTGGAACCATCAATACCGACGACACATTCCGTCGGGGAAACGCTGATGACCTTGGCTTTTACGATCTTACCTGCGTACAGGGGCTTTGCTTCGGATGCAGCGAGCATCTCCTCAAAGCTCATGTCGTCACGGATTTCTTCACTCATACAGTTAAGTACCTCCTCAATTATAGACGAAGGCGTTGAAGCCCCAGCTGTTACGCCCACGATCCTGGCACCGTTAAGCCAATCTTTGTCGAGTTCATCAGCTGTCTCCACATTGATAGCTTTGGTATGCCGGGCCGCGACCTGCAACAGCTTTTGGGTATTGGAAGAATGATGACCACCAATGACGACCATATGATCGCATTTTTGGCTGAGGTCTTCCGCTTCCTGTTGCCTCGCCCACGTTGCATTACATATTGTATCAAATATTTTGGCATTTGTACACTGGTTTTTCAAAAATTCCTTGCAAGTTTCCCAGCTTTGGACATTGAAAGTGGTTTGCGCCACCGCAAAAATAGATTTTTGTTGTGTAAGTTCCGGCAGCAGTTTTTCCAGCTCTGCCAAGTTGGCAAACACTTCCACTTTTCCCGTAGTATGGCCCACAATTCCCTGTACTTCGGGGTGTTTGGCATCACCCGCCACCAGCAGCATGGCGCCCTCCGCACCGGCCTGCGCAGCAATTTTATGGATTTTTGTAACAAACGGGCAGGTGGCGTCATGATACGCCAGGCGGCGTGTTGAGATTTTATCATACACACTCTGCCCAACGCCGTGGCTGCGGATAACAACCTCGCAGCCGTCCGGCACATCGTCCACACTGTCACATGTAATGGCACCTTTGCTTTCCAGATCCTCCACCACCTGCGGGTTATGGATCAGCGGGCCAAGGGTTGCCACCGGGCGGCCCTGCTCCAGCAATTCATAAGTCAGCTTGACCGCGCGGTTTACTCCAAAGCAGAACCCTGCGGTTTTTGCAAGAATAATTTGCATGGTTATTTCTCCCTGCATCGCGTTTTAGAAGTGATTTTCTTCGTACAGACGTTCCAGTTCGGTTTTCAGGCGGGTGCGCAGGGCACGCAGCTTAGGTACCGAGCGGCGCGGGTCCTCTACCTTCATCTCCTCTGCCGGGATGGGGGTGCCAAAGCAGATGCGGATGCGGCAGAACATGTGCATGCGCTTATCCGGCGTATCGTAAATAATGCGGCAGGGCACCATGTCGGCATCGGCGTTGCCGGCAATCAGGAAAGCACCGCTTTTTAAGGTCAGCAGTTCGCCGGTCTTGCTGCGGGTTCCTTCAGGGAAGATCAGGATCGGCGTGCCGTTTTTGCATTCGTCTGTCACTTTATTAACGGTGTCCATATCGCCCTTGCCGCGGTCAATGGGTACCGCGCCCATGCAGCTCAAAAACCAGCCGATCAGCGGATTTTTGAACAGCTCCTGCTTGGCCAGGATGGTATAGCGCTTCCAGCTGAACACCGCTTCCAGAATATAGACCGGGTCCAGGTCCGAAAGGTGGTTAGATGCGATAACATGGGCACGCCCGCGGGGGATGTTCTCTTTGCCGACCACCTCAATGCGCCACAAAATATGCAGCAGCGGCCAGACGATCGGCAGCAGGATCCAATAAAGCAGCATAGTTTTCCACCATTTCTTAGTAATTGGTTAAATGTTTGTTGTTCTGTGTTTTTGGGTACGTTGAGCCGTCAGGTTATTTGCCCCGTGTATTGTTGGAAGAGATTCCCTACATTTTTCCAGGTGCAACGCTCTCCCCGGCTCGCAGCGCGGCTTTTATTTTGCGCGGTCCTGAATGACTTTTTTCAGGGCTTCAAAGCTCTGGTCAAAGTTCAGCTCGCTGGTATCCACCAGCACAGCGTCTTCGGCCTGGCGCAGCGGGGCTGCTGCACGGTGGGTATCCTGATAGTCGCGCGCGCGGACATCGGCCAGAACATTCTGGTAGTCGTGCTTTTCGCCTTTCATCAGCAGCTCTTTATAGCGGCGCTCTGCGCGGGCTTCCGGGGTGGCAGTCAGGAAGATTTTTACCGTTGCGTTGGGCAGCACCACAGTGCCGATATCGCGGCCATCCATCAGCACATCGCGGCTGGCGGCCAAAGTGCGCTGGGCATCCAGCAAAAAGGTGCGCACAGCCGGAATCGCCGCCACAGCGGAAGCCGCCATGCCGATCTCCTCGGCACGGATGGCCGAGGAGACATCCTCGCCGTTCAGGTAAAAGTGCTGGGTGCCATCCTCCAGCTTGGTATCCAGGTGGATTTGCGGCAGCAGGGCCTCCACGGCAGCGGCATCATGCGGGTCCTTGCCCTGGCGCACGGCGTACAGGCCGATGGAGCGGTACATGGCACCGGTATCTACATAGGTAAAGCCCATATCCGCAGCAAGGCGTTTGGCAAGGCTGGATTTGCCCGCCCCGGACGGGCCATCGATTGCAACAGAGATCATCAGAAAAACTTCCTTCCGTTATAGTACTGTGTTTGTAGAAATAGGCGATATTTTCGACTTTTTCTGATACACCCTAGGGCAATACCGCATAATTCTAAGTGCCGATACGGCGAGCGAGGTACGGCAGATGCCAAGCCAAAAGCGCAGATAATACTGGATGCTACAAAGGTGAGCGCCGCCAGTGGCGGAAACAGCGAACCGAAGCAGGGGCAGCGGTCGCAGAGTGCGAGGGGCTTTTGCCCCCGAAGCACGATGCGGGTACCGCAACCCGACATTATCGAGCATTTTGGCAACGCAGATGCCGTGCCGCAGCTGCCGGAGCGGTGCTTAAGCCGCAGGGCGGGAATTGTGCGGTGTTGCCCTAGGTATCGTTTCCTATCGCGCGCACCGCAGCTTGTGCGGTGGCCCATGCAATTTGCAGGTTGTAGCCGCCGGTGCGGGCATCCACATCCAGCACTTCGCCCGCAAAATACAGGCCGGGGCACAGCTTGCTCTGCATGGTTTTGGGGTCAACCTCTTCGGTATCCACGCCGCCAGCCGTAATCACCGCGTGCTGCAAATCGCCCAGTTCGCTGATGGGCACCTGCCAGTGCTTGCACAGGTGTACCAGTGCCATCTTCTGTTCGCGGGTGATCTGGGCGGCACGGGTGGCGGGGTCAACGCCCCACTTTTTAACGGCAACCGGCCGCATCGAGTTGGGCAGCAGCTTTTCCAGTGCACCCTGGGCACTGTGGCCGCCAAGGGCCGCAAAGTCGCGGGTCAGGCGGTCATACAGTGTTTTTTCATCCAGGGCAGGCTTCAAGTCAAACTCTGCAATATAGCGGTGCAGCTGCACATCATCAATATAGGTCGAAGCCGAAAGCACCAGCGGGCCGGAGATGCCAAAGTGAGTGAAAAGCGCTTCGCCCTGCTCAGTAAACAGCGGTTTGCCGTCTTTCAGCAGGGTCAAGGTCACGTTGCGCAGGCTTAGGCCCATCATCTGGCGGCAGGCCGGATCCGGGCTGACCAGGCTGCACAGGCTGGGCTGGGGCGGCACAATGGTGTGGCCCGCCTGCCGTGCCAGCTTATAGCCGGAGCCATCGCTGCCGGTGGTGGGGTAACTGGTGCCACCGGTAGTAACCAGAACATGGGCTGCGCGGTGGGTTTTGCCATCCGAGGTGCGCACGCCAACACAGCGACCATCCTCAATCAACAGCTCTTTGGCGCTGCCATGCACAAATTTGGCGTCGGCGGCATAACTGCGCAGGGCGGCCAGCACATCGGCGGCACGGTCGCTCTGCGGGAACACCCGGCGGCCGCGTTCCGTTTTGAGCGGCACGCCAAGGGATTCAAACAGTTCCATAGCGCTTGCCGGAGAGAATGCGTACAGCGCGGAGTACAAAAAGCGCGGGTTATGGCGCACATAGTTCAAAAACTCGCGCACATCACAATCATTGGTCACATTGCAGCGGCCCTTGCCGGTAATCAGCAGCTTTTGGCCGGGGCCTTTGGGGTTGTGTTCCACCACGGCGGTGGTCAGCCCCCGTGCGCAGGCGGCACCGGCGGCCATCAGGCCCGCCGCACCGCCGCCAATAATCAACAGATCCGTCATTCGGTGATGACTCCTTTATTGCGGTAGCAGATCAGGCACCCGTATGTGTACAGCAGCAGCAGCGGGTGCACGGTGGAAAGATACATGGTGGATGTGCCAATGCCAAAGCTGGAAACCTCAACAAAGGCGATCATGCCGCAGCGCAGGGCTGCCATAGCCAACAGACCAAACAGCAGCAGCCAAGGCAGTGCTGCCCCTGCCGTGCGGCGGCGCAGAACCATGGGCAATGCGCACAGATGCCGCACCACAGCCCACACAAAGGCCAGCGGCAGCAGCACCGCGTACACGCAGCGCAATACGCCAAGCGCGCGGTAGGCCAGCTTTTGCAGCGGCGCATAATAGGGCGTATCCTTGCCCGCTTCAGCGGCATTATTAAAGTTACAGTGCAGGTAGGCAGACCATTGGGCAACGTCCTCGGTGGTCCCGATAGAGCGCAGGGTCTGGTAATAGGCCGGGCAATCCTGGAAGGTCAGGGCCCAGAGGGCGCTCTTGGCAGCTTCCCGGATTGCGGGCAGTACATACTGCGCACGGATGGGCTGGCTGGTGGCGCTGCGCCTGCCGCTGCGGGCGGGCAGGGTGCCGTTATCACAGGCAACATTGATGGCATCGGCTACGCTCTGCCAATAGGCATCGGCGGTGGCAGCGTCTGCGTAAATGCCCTCATACTGGGCGGCACGGCGGATTGCCCAATAAAAGCTGCCCGCACGGTAATCGTCCAGTTCCGGGTCGCGGAAATCATTTTGCAGCTGGGGGTCCTCCTCCAGCCAGTATTGCAGGCATTGCAGCTGCGGGATCTCGGCATACAGCTTTTCGCGCGCATCGGTGGGCACGCTGAGCAGCGGCTCGTCCGAATCCGTCGCCGCGCGGGTCATGGCACCCATCGCATCGGCAAAAGAGCCCTCGCTGAAATCCGAAAGCCCCCACACGCCGTACCAGTGCTGGTTCAGCGCGCAGAAAATGCCCACCCCTGCCGCCAGAACCGCATATGGAATCACCTGCGCCGCGGCGCACAGCCAGCGGCGGCGGTGCAGCAGCACCACCAGCATGCAAAGGGTAGCCGCAATGGCAAAAGGCAGCAAAAACAGCCCGGCATCTTCACGGTTCAGGTAACCGCAGGCAAGGCCAACACCCGCTGCCAGCAGCCACGGCCAAATGGGTGCCTGCTGGCGGGTATAAAACACAGCCCGCAGCGCCGCCCCCGCCATACCGGCAAAAAACAGCAGGCAGAGCGCCGGGAAGATATTATCCCGGTAAACGCGCAGCGTGTAAGACGCCCAGCTGGACGGCAGAAATGCCAGCAGCGCGTACAGCAGCAGGGTCAAGGCCCTGGCCTGGCCCGCCGGGCTTTTGCGCCACAGCGGGCGCAGAGCAAACGCCGCCAGCAGCGCTGCAGCACACCACAGCAGTGCCCCGCCCAACAGGTAGGGCAGGTGCAGTTTGTTGAGCAGTGCCAGCCAGGCGGCAAAAAACATGCTTTTGGAAAGCGTTAAATAGTCGTATTCCCCCAGCCACTGGCCGCTGGTGATGGCGTTGGCCGCGCGGAACATCAGTTCATCGTCCAGCGGGGCGCCGCCAGCCCACATATAGGCCAGCTGAAAATGGGTGACTGCGCAGCGCAGCAGGGTGATAAGCGCCGCCCACAGCCAGAATGCGCGGCGGTTCAGCGCTGGCCGCAGCCCGCGCAGGCGGGATAACAGGTTCGGCATGCCGGGTCACGGCCTCCTTTATGGCATCACAAGGGTGCGGGCCGGTCTGCCCGCGGGTGTTTTGCCGTGTGTTTCGTTTTCTAAGGCAACACCGCACAATTCCCGCCTGCGGCTTAAGCACCGCTCCGGCAGCTGCGGCACGCATCTGCATTGCCAAAATGCTCGATAATGTCGGGTTGCGGTACCCGCATCGTGCTTCGGGGGCAAAAGCCCCTCGCACTCTGCGACCGCTGCCCCTGCTTCGGTTCGCTGTTTCCGCCACTGGCGG
>ENA-OQCD01000193-OQCD01000193.1-human-gut-metagenome-genome-assembly--contig:-NODE-193-length-16278-cov-2.021980_pt1 | contig 16278 bp, 19 predicted proteins | sample MGYA00242755_ERZ504571 | MGnify/ENA primary metagenome ERZ504571 (study PRJEB26092, sample SAMD00036274) | human gut metagenome | host: Homo sapiens | study: EMG produced TPA metagenomics assembly of...
AAAAAATAAAAAAACTGATATACAATGTGCAGAGCAAACATCGGTACTTTTGCGCAAATTATGAAACGAAATCAAATGGAAGATACAAAACATATCAAAATAAGCGAATACAATTACCCGCTGCCCGATGAACGGATTGCGAAGTTTCCGCTGGCAGTACGTGACCAATCCAAGCTGTTGGTATACCGCCACGGCGAAGTAAGCGAAGATACATTCACTGCGCTGCCTGAATATCTGGAGCAGGGCGAACTGATGATATTCAACAATACAAAGGTGATTCAGGCACGCCTGCACTTTCGCAAGGAAACGGGAGCTCTGATTGAAGTGTTCTGTCTGGAGCCGATACAGCCGAACGATTATGTACTGTCCTTCCAGCAAACGAAAAAAATGCAGCTGGCTCTGCATGATTGGCAATCTGAAGAAATGGAAAGAAGGAGCACTGAGCCGCATGGTAGACGTGAAAGGGAAACAGGTGACACTGACTGCCACACGCGGTGAATGTCGCGGCACAAGCCATTGGGTAGATTTTGAATGGAATGATGACAGCATCACCTTTGCCGACCTGCTGGAAGTGGTGGGCGAACTGCCTATTCCTCCCTACCTCAACCGGGACACACAAGAAAGCGATAAAGAAACTTATCAGACGGTCTATTCCAAAATAAAAGGGTCGGTAGCCGCCCCCACCGCCGGACTGCACTTCACCGAACGCGTATTGCAAGCATTGGATGCCCACGGTATCGACCGCGAAGAACTGACCTTGCACGTAGGTGCAGGCACCTTCAAGCCCGTGAAAAGTGAAGAAATAGAAGGACACGAAATGCATACGGAATACATCTCCGTCAAACAAACGGACCATTGAGAAACTGATTGCACACGGAGGGCATGCCATTGCCGTAGGAACCACTTCGGTGAGAACCTTGGAAAGCCTGTATTATATAGGAGTAGCTATCAGCCGCAATCCCGATGCCAACCAGGAAGAACTGCACGTGCAGCAATGGATGCCTTACGAAGAGAAAAATGGCATCGGCACTATACAGGCTTTACAGCATATACTCGATTATCTGAACCGTCACCACATGGAAACATTGCACACCAGTACGCAAATCATCATTGCTCCGGGCTACGAATACAAGATAGTGAAAAAGATGGTTACCAATTTCCACCAACCGCAAAGCACATTACTGCTATTGGTTTCTGCTTTTGTGAAAGGAGACTGGCGAAAGATTTATGATTATGCCTTGGAGCATGATTTCAGGTTCCTAAGCTATGGCGACAGTTCGTTGCTGATACCCTGAAGCCCTATCACAGGCATACCATCTTCCTTCCGCAGCATTAAGCGTTTTCTTCCCTACCATTAAGGCGTTTTTTTACAGACATTTACTACGTCCCACTACGGCAGGACGTACGTTCCACCGTAGCAGGACGTACATCCTATTGCAGTGGGACGTATATCCTGCTATAGTGGGACGTAGTAGTATTCAGTATAGAAAGGCATAATCATCCGTATGAAAAGCCTTAGCTATATCCAAGAAGCGGCTTGGAATAAGACACTAGTAAACGGAAACAGATTTTTAGTCAACAAGAAAAGAATTTGAGAATAATCCACTATTTTTGCATTTAAGTAAAAGACTATACGCAATATGACTAAGAAACGAACAATGAAAAAAACAATATGACAGCAGAAGAATTAGGCCAGATGATATGGAACGTGAAGGAACTCCTTCGCAATGTATATGACAATAAGGACGTGGAGGATGTAATTCTTCCGTTCACTCTCCTCCGCCGTCTGGACTGCGTACTTGTAGGTTCAGAAAGCCGTGTGGCAGCTAACATGAAGCAACTGGAAGAACTTGGTCAGACCTCACAAGAGGATATCGACAATATGATGCCGATGCTCATGGATGCTGCCGGCTACAAATTCTACAATACGAGCGGTCTGTCACTCTCTAAGTTGATAACAGTTCCCGCCGACCTGACGAATAACTTCAAGACCTATCTTGAAGGCTTCAGTCCGAACATCCGTGAAATTCTGAAAAACTTCACCGGTAAAGGTGAAAATGCGAGCCTGAGCGATATCTTCTTAAACCTTGCCCGAAAGAATCTTCTGCTTCAAGTGACTAAAGCTTTTGTGCTGAACATCGACCTCAGTCCCGACAAAGTAGACAACCACATGATGGGTACTGTCTTCGAAATTGTCATTCGTTATGCAAAAGAGTCTGTAGTATCGCGCCGGTCAATTCTATACTCCTCGCGACATCGTTCGTTGATGACAGAGATTACTCTGCTCGGTCAAGAAGATAAGATTTACCAAGATGGTAAGATAATCTCTGTGTATGACCCCTGCTGTGGTACGGGCGGCATCCTGACGTTGACCAAAAGATACTATAGAGGAAACGGCGAAGGAGCGTAGAGTGGATGTAACCGTCAACCTGTTTGGTCAGGAATTAAACGACAAAACATACGCACTCTGCAAGAGTGATATTATCATGAAGGGTGACGAGGCAAAGGGTATCGCTGTAGGTGATACCCTTCTCATCGATGAATTCCGCGATCAAAAGTTCAACTTTATGCTGGCGAACCCTCCGTACGGCGTGGACTGGAAACGTGAATACGATTCTGTTTCTGCCGAAGCGAAGATAAAAACAGTCGTTTCGCTCCGGGACTGCCCGACAAGAGCGACGGTCAGTTACTATTCACCTTGCACATGCTTCATAAGATGGATCCCAAAGGCAGTCGCGTAGGCATCCTCTCTAATGGCTCACCACTGTTTAACGGTGGTGCAGGTTCCGGTTGGAGCAATATTCGCAAGCACATGCTTGACAATGATTTACTTGACGCTATCATTGCTTTGCCCGGCGGTTTGTTCTATGGCACAGGTATCGCTACCTATCTTTGGATATTTGATAACAAGAAGCCCGAAAGCCACAAGAATAAAGTGCTACTGATAAATGCAGCTAAAGACGAGTACGTACAGCCTATGCGCAAGAACCTCGGTATGAAAAATGTCTTGGTCAGCGATTACGGTCGAAGTGAAATAGGTCGTATCTACCATGCTTTTGAGACTTGCGACAATGCAAAACTTATGGATAAGGACGATTTCTTCTATACTTATATTACCGTTGAACGTCCTCTCCGTCTTATATACAAGGATGTGAAGACAAAATATGCTGCGCTCGATGAAAAGAAACAGAGCGAAGCTTTGGCAAACATCGTTGCGTTGAACGATATTGATACAGAACGCACCGAGCTGAGTTCTTTGCTTACTTGGAGTCGAAGAAGATAAAGACTACCGCAAAACTTATCAAAGATTGTCGCACCTTCTTTGGTGAAGTGTCTGAAACAGCTCCCGAGGTTCATGTCATACCACTTGATGATAGCAGCGACTTGGTAACTGACACTAATTTGCGTGACTATGAATCGATTCCATTCAAGACGGATATTCAAGAGTATTTTCAAAACGAGGTGCTTCGCTTTGCTCCTGATGCATGGATGGATAGAGAGAAAGACAAGATAGGTTGCGAGTTCCCCATTTCAAAACTGTTTTATGAATATCAGCCGCTGCGTTCAGTAGAGGATATCCTTGCGGATATTCGGGCTCTCGAAGAAGATGAGGAACAGAGCATACAATCACTGATTAATGATTAAAAGCTATCATGAAAACTTACGAAGAATATAAAGTCAGCGGAGTAAAGTGGCTGGGTAAGGTGCCAAAACACTGGGAAATATGCCGTTTCAAAGATTTTATAAGCCTACAGACACAGACTTCACTCTCAGAAAAATAAAATAGGCTTAGAAAATATTGAATGTGCGACAGGAAAATTCATCGAAACGAATTCAGAATTTGAAGGAAATGGCATTGCTTTTGACGTAGGGGATGTTATCTATGGGAAATTACGCCCCTATTTAAAAAAAGTGTGGTTATCTACTTTTAATGGCAATGCTGTTGGAGATTTTTTTGTATTTAGAGCAAAGAATACAAACTCTGCTTCTTATATAAGATATGTTATGCTTTCTGATGGTTTCACAAAAGAAGCCGATGGCTCTACATTTGGCACAAAAATGCCTCGCGTTTCTTCAAACTTCATAATGTCAATGCGGTATTTTCTTCCCCCTCCTTTCGAACAACAAGCCATTGCAGACTACTTGGATGCCAAGACGGAGAAGATGGACCAAATGATTGCTAAGGCAGAAAAGAAAATAGAATATCTTGGTGAACTTAAACAATCACTTATTACTCGTGCCGTGACACGAGGACTGAATCCCAATGCACCACTCAAAGATAGTGGGGTGAAATGGATTGGCGATATTCCAAGAGATTGGGAAATTCCTCGTCTTAATTTTTGTTACATCAAAAATCGGCAGTGGCAGTACTCCCAAAGGTGGTAGTGAAGTGTATGTGGACGAAGGAGTTGTATTTTTTAAGGAGTCAAAAATGTGTATAATGATGGACTACGCCTAAATGATGTCGTACACATTGTACCTTCCATTCATGAACAAATGAAAGGTACAAAAGTGCAAGTTGATGATATTTTGTTCAACATAACAGGAGCCTCTATTGGTAGATGTTGCCGCTTCACTAAAGGCATTGGAGAAGCTAACGTTAATCAACATGTATGTATCGTTCGTCCAAAGAATATTTTACCAACATTCTTAATGTATTGTCTTCAATCATTTGTAGGGCAAACGCAATTAAGACAATTGCTTAAAGGTGGTAATCGCGAAGGACTCTCCGGAGAATCATTCAAAAAATTTCTATGTTCTACTGCCCAGTCCGAACGAGCAACAACAAATCGCCACCTACCTTGACATAAAAATGTTCAAAGATAGACCACATTGTCGCTCAACCAAAGAAAAAAATTGCTTACCTTCAAGAACTGAAACAAAGCCTTATCACCAATGTAGTGACAGGCAAGATTAAAGTAAGCTGATACATTATAGAATATAAGACCATGAAAGCAAGCAATAACAAGGAAGAAAAACCTCATTTCGTAAAGCGAGATAAATTTGCCATAACCGCAGAATATAAGCAATGGTTTGCCGATATCAAATCTCGTTTGCGAAACAGTCAGATAAAAGCAGCCATCAAAGTAAACGGTACACTGCTGGAATTCTATTGGAGCTTAGGTCGTGACATTGTAAAGATGAAAGCGGAACAAGCATGGGGAAGTGGTGTTTTGCAACAGCTCAGCTTTGATTTGCGAGATGAGTTTCCTGATATGAAAGGATTGTCATACACCAACTTGCGATATGCGGCACAGTGGTTCAGATTCTATACAAGCGATGATGAGTCAATTTGCCAACAACTTGTTGGCGAATTATCCATGCCACAAATTCGCTCTTGTGCCTTGGGGACATCACATTGAAATCATGGCCAAGAGTAAGAGCGTGGACGAAGCATTGTTCTATATAAACGAAGTGATTGCCGGCAACTGGAGTCGCGCCACGCTGATGAATATGCAGAAAGCAGGCCTTTATGAAAGACGAAGGAAGAGCGCAAACCAATTTCAACAACAAGTTGACCACAACCGCAAGATGAACTGGCACAAGAAAATATTGAAAGACCCTTATAACTTCGATTTCCTCACATTGCGAAAAACCATACAATGAACACATGCTTAAGAAGCCTTAGAACACAATATCCGTCGTTTTTCTGCTGGAATTAGGTACAGGTTTTGCATACGTTGGAAGTCAGATGGAACTTCGCATGCCTGGTGGAACCAGCTACTTTCCGGATATGGTATTCTATCATACAAAGCTGAAATGCTATGTCGTGCTTGAGCTTAAAGTCGTGGAAATTTGAACCTGAGTTTGCCGGTAAACTCAACTTCTATGTATCGGCGGCAGACCATCTTTTAAAAGATGACAATGACAACCCCAGTATAGGATTGCTGGTATGCAAGTCGAAAAAACGAGACCGTGGTAAAGTGGGCTTTTGAAGGCATTGACCGCCCGTTGGGAGTAGCAACCTATGAACTTGATGAAGTACTGAAAAAGACACTGGCAGAGAAACTGCCAAGTATTGAAGACATAGAAAATGCAATAGAAGAGTAAATTGTGCGGAAACACTGCACGGTTATACACGAGCTTTGCAATCATAAAACGAAAAATATGAACCGATATGTTTGAACTACTAAACGAAACTCTCTTTGAGAAACATATGGCAGAATACCTTGCAGGAAGCAAGATGTACAATCAACGCACACCAAAGGATTTCAATATTCAAAAGTTGGTGGACTCAGATATGCTTTTACAATTCTTACGCGAGCAACCTATATGGCAGAAACTTATTAATCAAGGTTTTGCAGACGAACAAGATGCGCTCAACATTGTGATTGAAACTATCAACACGAAAAATTAATCGTGGTGAAAGTTTGCTGTCACTGTTGAAGAATGCTTCATGCTGCAAGGCCGACGCATCCGGTTGGCAGCTTTCAAACCGAAGATGACCCTTGATGATGATGATGCTGACCACCTCTACAAGAAAAATATCTTCAGCGTGGTTCGCCAGATGAAGTACAGCACGCAGGGCTTCGATAAGGATAACGAACTCGACCTCTGCATTCTGTTAAACGGTCTGCCTATCATTACTCTGGAACTGAAGAACGAAGCTACCGGTCAGACTGTGGTAAACGCCATGCACCAATATCAGACCAACCGCCACCCGCAGAACCGTATGCTTCGCACCTGCCTGGTCCATTTCGCCATGGATAACAACCGGGTGATGATGACCACCCAGTTGGCCGGCGATAATACACGCTTCCTCCCATTCAACAAGGAAACGGTGAATCCACAAGTAGAAGGAGATTATCCGACCTGCTATATGTGGAAAGAGGTGCTGCAAGCTGATTCTTTACTAAATCTCATTCAGCATTTCATTAAACGCATTACACCTAAGAAAGGTGAACCGTTCTATATATTCCCCCGCTATCACCAATTGCGTTGCGTTCGTAATATCATTAGCGACGTGCGAGAGAAAGGCGTAGGTCAAACCTATCTTGTGCAGCACTCAGCAGGTTCAGGCAAAACAAAGAGCATGTCATGGCTGGCCTTCCAACTGGCAAACCTTCAGAATGCAGATAACACCCCGGTGTTCGATTCGGTTATCATGATAACGACCGTATTGTACTCGACCGGAACATTGCCGATGAAATAAAGGGAATGGAAGAAGTAGCCGGTACTGTAAAAGACATCCGCAAAGGTTCACGTAATCTGGCAAAAGCATTAGCAGAAGGCGGCCACCGCATCATCATCTCCACTGAACAAAAGTTCAGCTTTGCATTACCTAAGTTGAAGGAGGCTGCCGGTTCACACTTTGCTGTCATCATAGACGAGGCGCATACAGCCTTTGGCAAGCAAGCGTCGCACGATGTGCGTCAAGTTCTCACCGACAAGAGTGAGCTTCGCGAAACGGTAGAAGAGTTCGGTATTGAGAGTCGTGAAGCCGAGAACAATATGCAAGACCAAATGTTGGCCGAACTGCAAGCTGCCCGCAGCATCAATAGCGGTCATATCAGTTACTTTGCTTTCACAGCCACGCCAAAGTCACAGACTTTTGCACTCTATGGCCGTAACGGAAAGGCATTCGACACCTATTCCATGAAACAAGCCATTGAGGAAGGCTTTATCCTTGACGTGCTGAAAAACTATACCACCTTCCAAACCATGTTTGAGCTGGTAAGTAAGGTAGATCTTCCTGAAGACACACCTGAATACGAAAAGCAGAATGCACTCCGCTTGATGATGCAATATGTGAACCAGCACCCATACGTCATCAACTACAAAGCCAATATGATGGTAGACTACTTCATGCAGCACTCTGCCCAAAAGATGAAAGGGCAGGCAAAAGCCATTGTAGTGACTTCCAGCCGCGCCAACGCCATATTGTTCCACCAAGCCATCACACGCCGGTTGAAAGAGAAGTACAATGGCGAGGGTAAAAAGCCCTTGTAGCATTCAGCGGTGAAGTAGAAATCAATGGTAACAAATATACCGAGGAAAAAATAAACGGCTTCGGAATCAAAGACAATGGCATTGCCGTTGAATTCAAACAGCCTAATCAAAGATTCTTGGTCGTAGCCGATAAGTTCCAGACCGGATTCGACCAGCCTTTACTCCATACTATGTTTGTAGACAGAAAGCTAGGCGGTGTGCAGTGCATCCAAACGCTGAGTCGTTTTGAACCGCTGCCATCCCGACAAGCAAGATACCCTGATTATCGACTTCGTAAACAAACACGAGGACATAAAGGCAGCGTTCGAAGACTATTACGATGCCACATGGTTACAAGGAAACTACAACCCATCAAACATCTATGAATATAAGAATGACATTGAGCGCAGGAAACTCTTTACACAGAGCGATGTAGATAAGGTTGTAACCTTATTGCTATGCGGAGATGAACAACAGATAGTCGGCATTCCATCTATCTTAGGACAACTGGTAAACGAATATGTGAAGCCTTTACCTGAAGAAGAACAGGAACTCATCCGCAAAGAGGTGAACCGTTACATCCGCCAGTACGGATTGCTTGCTCAGCTAATGAAATTCCTTGACCCTGACTTGGAACGTTTCTACATGTTCTGCAAGCTCTACTACAAATATCTGCCTTATACCAAGGAGACTTTGCCACTGGACATCTTGGAAAAGATTGACCTTGACAAGTATCGTATTCAATTAGCAGAACAGGGCTGTATCACATTAGAGGGAGAAGGTGGCAAACTGACACCTCCAAGTACTGCCAGCATTAGCGGTGGGGAGAAGGAGTTTGACAATCTCGATCATCTCATCCACATGATAAATGAGCCTTATGAAGGTTTCCTCAACGAGAATGACCAAATAATCCTTGAGTTGCTGCGTCAGTTGAGGAATGACCCGAACGTGAAGCAAGCATTCAGCGCAGAAAACTCCCACTCCAGCCTGTTGAAGATGGTAGAAAAGGAGTTCAACAAAAAAGTCGCGACACAGTTAGGCAAGTATATTAATTTGAAAAAACTGCTCAATAGCAATCAAGCTTCAATGAGGAATTCTTAAACATGCTAGTAACCTTCCTGGGGCAAAGTTTCCATACAGGTAAGGTGCTTGAATATAATGAGGAGTTGCTTAAAGATGTGATGTTTGAGAAACTTGAAGATACTTTCAGTGAACTCTGCGGGCATGGCTATCGTGAACTTGAAGAAGTGCTCGATTGTCTTTTCGCCATCTTGAAGACCCACACTGTAAAGAACTTGGATGGGCTGAACACCATGATTCCAAATCAACTGAACAAGTTCTATCGTGGCGAGAACGAGCCGGTAGACTTGAAAGTGATATTCGGAGCATTGTTGCCTAAGTATGAGGCATTCCTCCGCAAACTCTATTACTTGAAAGAGGGAGAACTCTTTGTGTCTACCAAAGGTACAGATGGTTGGGTGGCCATCGTAAAGACTTTCCATGAAATAGATAACCTCTATTATAATCATGGCAAAAATCCGAAGTTGAACACTTTTGAGACCTACTATAAGTGCATTTCAAAGTGGAGAAACGAGAACGTTCACCTTGCTCCGGAACTACCCGATGCAGAGGTTGCTCCAACCATCCACATGGTGGTCAGCATGTATATCTATGCCGTAATGGTCAGCATTACAGACTTGGAAATGGCAGGTTGTGAACTTGACAATTCGGGAGTTACTGCTCCTGATGTATGTCCTTCCACTCCTATAATACCTTATAAAATGACTACAATGGCTGATTTGGGCAGAGATGATTCTAAAGACCAAAAGGTAGCGGATCATCCTATTGACAAGATGAACGAGGCAGAAAAGATGGACCTCTTGAAGCGCAGTATTCTGAAAGCACAAAGTTACACTCCGCTATTCACCAAAAAGCGTCATTGGATATCAATTTACAAAATGGCAGCACACAAGAACATCATCATCGATGGCGACTACGCACACTTCGTACAGCGTATCGGCATGATGGATCTGAAAAAATATGCCTAGCGGTTTATCTGAAAAACTATCTAAGCCGCATGAACAAAGGCGTTTTTCGCTGATGATCTCAGCGAGTGGACAAGCATTGGCTTGAGCGGCATAAAAACTCTCTGAGTTCACCGATATCAAGGAAACCGCAGAGAAATTCGGTAAAATCATCGACGAAATTAACTATAAGGAATAAGCCTGGAAACTAGTTTAAACAAAAAAGATGGCAACAAATAAAAAATGCGATTGTTCGATACAGAGCTTTGGATAAATGCTTTAGTAGTAGAACTAGGAAATATTACATGAACGACCTCATTGAGGCTTGTCGTATGGCACTTGAACGCCAGAATGGTGATAGCGGTTCAAAAGGTGTCGAAGGAGTACAACGTCGTCAAATCTTTGACGATATGAACGACATGGAATTGATGTACGGAGTCACTATCGACAGAATCCAAGACGGTCATAAAAAATATTACCGCTACGCAGTCGACTCAAAAACAATGGCCGAGGCGGGTCCTTCTCAAGAAGAAATGGATTGCATACTTGAGGCTGCCGCCATCATGAAACGCTTTGAAGGAATTCCTCAGTTCGACTGGCTGGACGATCTGGAAAAGAAACTTTATACAACTTCAAAACTAGGTAGTGCAACTCTAAAGGCAGTTAGCTTCCAGCACAACCAATACCTTACAGGTATAGACAAGTGGTACAAGCCTATATTTGAAGCTATTGTAGCAAAGAAAGTAATAGAAATAAGTTACCATCCGTTTGGTAAAGATGTTAGAACAGTTGTGGTGAGCCCTTATCATTTGAAACAGTACAACAATCGTTGGTTCTTGATAGCGAAACGCAAGGACTTCGACAAAATGTCCAACTATGCGATAGACCGAATTAAAGAGATAAAGGAAACGACCAAAGTGTTTGAACCCCTAGACGATGACTTTGATTTCGAAGAGTTCTTTAGTGACGTGGTGGGCGTTTCCGTGCTTGAAGGCGCACCCGTGGAAAATGTTATTCTGCACGTTACCGACAAGGCGTGGAATTACATTACAACAAAGCCGCTACATGAGTCTCAATCAGTACTAAACAGCAAACAAGCCGACGGTAAATGGGAGGTTCGACTGAAGGTACAAGACAACTATGAATTACGTTCGCTTCTACGTTCCTTTGGCGACAGTGTTGAGGTTATAGCTCCAGCCACCTTACGCCAAGAAATGAAAGAAATGGCCCGGCGTGTTTTCCAAATGTATAACGACTAAATCTATGTACTATGAAAGACACTATACCTGTAAACGCCATCTATCACTATCCGACTTCTTATAGTCTTGAATAATAATCAACTTAAAACAAATCAAAAAACCTCCCATAGTACCTGCTATGGCTATATTTCTAAAAAGCGACAGTCTATTAGATAGAATTTATTTACTTTATGTCACTAAACATATCCATTAATTCATAGTATCTCAGTTGTTTTACTATCTTTGTGACAAAACACCTGAATGCTATGACTGTCACCTTATCTAACGAACTTCCTGCCTATCCTACTTTTGTGGAAGGCATCCGCCGTGCGCCCGACAGAGGTTATCGTCTGACACCGGCACAAACAGAAACCGCACTGAGGAATGCACTGCGTTACATTCCCGAAGAACTTCACGCCCGACTCGCCCCGGAATTTATGGATGAACTGCTTACCCGGGGAAAAATCTATGGCTACCGTTTCCGGCCGCAAGGCGATTTGAAAGCAAAGCCTATTGACGAATATAAAGGAAACTGCATCGAAGGAAAAGCATTTCAAGTAATGATAGACAACAACCTTTCGTTTGATATTGCCTTGTATCCTTACGAACTGGTCACTTACGGTGAAACAGGACAAGTATGCCAAAACTGGATGCAATACCGGCTCATTAAACAATATCTGGAAGTAATGACTGACGAACAGACTTTGGTAGTGGAAAGCGGACATCCCCTTTGGTCTGTTCAAGTCAAAGCCCGAAGCACCGCGTGTTATTATCACTAATTCCATGATGGTAGGCATGTTCGACAACCAGCGTGACTGGGAAATTGCTGCACAGATGGGCGTTGCCAATTACGGTCAGATGACAGCAGGCGGATGGATGTACATCGGTCCGCAAGGCATTGTACACGGCACATTCAATACCTTATTGAATGCCGGCCGCATGAAATTAGGAGTACCGCAGGATGGAAATCTTAACGGGCATCTCTTTGTTTCTTCCGGTTTGGGCGGAATGAGCGGCGCACAGCCTAAAGCTGCCGAAATAGCAGGAGCCGCCGCCATCATTGCCGAAGTAGATGCCTCACGCATCGAAACACGGTATCGCCAAGGATGGGTGCAGCACGTCACTGCCGACTTGAAAGAAGCCTATACCCTTGCTGCCGAAGCCATAAGGCTACGCAAGCCTTGTTCCATTGCTTATCACGGAAATGTAGTAGATTTGCTGGAGCATGCTTTGAATCACCATATAGATATTGAACTGCTGAGCGACCAAACCTCGTGCCATGCCGTGTACGAAGGAGGATACTGTCCGGCAGGCATTACTTTCGATGAACGTACCCGCCTGTTGAAAGACGACCGCACACGATTTGAAAAGCTTGTAAATGCTTCACTACGCCGCCATTTCACTGCCATTAAAGCACTGGTGGAACGCGGTACTTATTTTTTTCGATTTACGGCAATTCGTTTTATGAAAGCCATTTATGATGCAGGAGTAAAGGAAATCTCACGCAATGGCATTGATGAAAAAGACGGCTTCATCTGGCCTTCTTTATGTGGAAGATATTATGGGACCGCAACTTTTTTGATTACGGCTACGGACCTTTCCGTTGGGTTTGTCTCAGCGGTAAACATGAAGATTTGATAAAACCGACCATGCCGCCATGGAGTGTATCCCCAAAAGAACGACGCGGACAGGACATGGATAATTGGATATGGATACGTGATGCCGAAAAGAACAATCTGGTAGTCGGCACTCAGGCACGCATCCTCTATCAGGACGCACTCGGTCGCATGAATATCGCCTTGCGTTTTTAACGAAAATGGTACGCAAAGGAGAAGTAGGTCCCATTATGTTGGGACGAGACCACCATGATGTGAGTGGAACCGATTCTCCTTTCCGTGAAACATCGAACATCAAGGACGGCAGCAATGTGATGGCAGATATGGCAGTCCAGTGCTTTGCAGGCAACTGTGCACGCGGCATGAGTCTGGTCGCCCTGCACAATGGCGGAGGCGTAGGTATCGGCAAAGCCGTCAACGGCGGATTCGGAATGGTGTGCGACGGTAGTGATCGAGTAGACGCCATTTTACGCTCGTCCATGCTATGGGATGTCATGGGCGGTGTGGCACGACGCTCATGGGCACGTAATCCGCATGCCATGGAAACATCCGAAGAATTTAACCATACTCATCGGGAACAGGGCTATCATATCACCATGCCGCATCTGGCAGAAGATGCATTAATCGACAGAGTATTAAAAAGAAAAAGGTATAAAACATCAATAACATTTACGAATTATGAGTGGACAAAAATCATGGAATGCGTTCCCAACTTTAGCGAAGGACGCGACTTGCAGAAAATAGATCAGATAGTATCTCCCTTCCGTGCACGCGCCGGGGTAAAACTGCTCGACTATAGCAATGATGAAGACCATAATCGTCTTGTGGTCACCGTAGTGGGAGAACCTGATGCTTTAAAAGAAGCGGTGATAGAAGCCATCGGCATAGCAGTAAAGCTGATTGACCTCAACCATCATCAAGGACAGCACCCGCGAATGGGAGCGGTAGATGTAGTACCGTTCATTCCTATCAAAGGATGTACCATGGAAGAAGCCATCGCCATCTCTAAAGAAGTAGCGCAACGGGTAGCCTCTCAATATACCTTCCGGTCTTCCTCTATGAGAAATCAGCAAGCGCTCCTCATCGCGAAAATCTTGCCGCCATCCGTAAAGGAGAATTCGAAGGCATGAAGGAAAAGATTCACCAACCCGAATGGCATCCCGATTTCGGTCCCGAAGAACGGCATCCCACTGCCGGAACCGTTGCCATCGGAGCTCGCATGCCATTAGTGGCTTATAATATCAATCTGAACACCCCCCAGTCTGGAGATTGCACATGATATTGCCAAGAAAAATCCGTTTTATCGGAGGCGGGCTGCGCTTTTGCAAAGCCATGGGTGTGGAACTGAAGGACCGAGGTATCACCCAGGTGTCCATAAAACCTGACAGACTACAGCAAGACTGCCCTCTATCGGGCTTTTGAGATGGTGCGTTTCGAAGCCCGCCGCTACGGAGTAAGCATCATCGGCAGCGAAATTGTGGGCCTGGTTCCCATGGAAGCTCTGATTGACACAGCCTCTTATTATTTGGGACTGGAAAACTTCTCCATGCAGCAAGTACTGGAAGCGCAGATTATGGAATAACAAGAAATCTATCGTCATGAACAACAACCTTATCATCAAGAATGCCCGCATCATCACCCCGCTTGGCACCTCTGCCCTGAAAGGTAAAGAGATGAACCAACTGCTGGATCTCGCCGGAGGAACCGTAAAAGTAACCGACGGAGTGATTACCTATGCAGGTCCATCCCGTCCTACATGTGAAAAACCGGAAGAAGGCTACGAGATTCTGGATGCCGAAGGACGAGTGTTGCTTCCCGGATTCATCGACTCACATACCCACCTGGTATTCGGAGCTATCGCCCCGAAGAATTTATTTGGCGCATGAATGGCGAAAGCTATATGAGCATCATGCAACGCGGAGGAGGTATCGTCAACACGGTACATGCCACTCGTGAAGCGACACCGGAGGAATTGAAATGCAAAGCCGAATGGTTCATCGATGTCATGAGCCGCATGGGGGTCACTACAGTGGAAGGGAAAAGCGGTTACGGACTCGACCGCGATACGGAGCTCAAGCAACTGGAAGTGATGCGTTCCATCAATCTCTCCCCACAACGCAAAGTAGATATAGCCACCACCTTTCTCGGTGCACATGCATTGCCTCCCGAATATCAGAAAAGAGCCGACCAATACATTGATTTTCTCATCCATGAAATGCTTCCTTTGGTCCGTGAAAAGCAACTTGCCGAGAATTGCGACATTTTTTTGCGAGCAAGGTGTCTTTACCGTAGCACAATCCCGGCGACTCCTGCAAGCCGCACAGGAACTGGGACTCGGTGCCAAGATACATGCCGATGAAATTGTAGCTTCGGCGGTGCCGAACTTGCCGGTGAAATAAAAGCGCTCAGCGCCGACCATTTGCTGCACGCTTCGGATACCGGCATCCGTGCAATGGCAGAAAATAAGGTTGTCGCCACGCTCCTGCCTCTGACCGCCTTTACGCTTCGTGAACGTTATGCACGAGGACGTGACATGATAGACAGCGGTTGTGCCGTAGCCCTCGCCACCGACCTCAATCCGGGCAGTTGTTGTTCCGGCTCCATCCCACTGACATTTGCACTGGCTTGCCTATATATGCATCTCACATTGAAAGAAGCTATCACAGCCATGACATTAAACGGAGCTGCCGCACTGGGTTATGCCCACCGGACAGGAAGTATCGAAGTAGGCAAACAGGGAGATTTTGTCCTGCTGGACACCGATAACCCGGCTGTACTCGTTTACTATACCGGCATGAGCTCCGTGCAACACACCATCAAAGGAGGACGTATTCTATTCTAAAAATATTCATCTAACTAAAAAACATAATACCATGTTAACAGAACTCACTATCAAAGAATTTTATTCATAAAGTCATCAGCAACGATCCTGTTCCCGGTGGCGGAAGCGTATCCGCCTTCAATGGTGCTTTGGCAACCTCCCTCGCCGCAATGGTTGCCAACCTGACCATCGGACGGAAGAAATACGCCGAAGTAAATGAAGTTATGGAAGACCTTTCCGCCCGTTTTGAGGAACTGGCACGTCAACTCATTATTGATGTAGACCGTGACTCGGATGCGTATAACCGCGTATTTGCCGCATTCAAACTTCCCAAAGAAACAGAAGAAGAGAAAAACATCCGCAGCGAAGCGATTCAAAAAGAGACCAAATATGCAGCCGAAATACCGATGGAAGTGGCACGTATCGTCCATTCCATCCTGCCGATGATTGACGTAGTGGCACGAAAAGGAAACAGCAATGCCGTGACCGATGCTTGTGTGGCTATGATGTGTGCACGAACCGCTATACTAGGCGCATTGCTGAATGTCCGCATCAATCTCACTTCTATCAAAGACAGAAATTTGTAAAAGAAATAGACTGAAAGAAAGCGGATATGATAGAAAAAGACAACGATTGCCGAAAGAACAAAA
>ENA-OQCD01000194-OQCD01000194.1-human-gut-metagenome-genome-assembly--contig:-NODE-194-length-16272-cov-3.620254_pt1 | contig 16272 bp, 20 predicted proteins | sample MGYA00242755_ERZ504571 | MGnify/ENA primary metagenome ERZ504571 (study PRJEB26092, sample SAMD00036274) | human gut metagenome | host: Homo sapiens | study: EMG produced TPA metagenomics assembly of...
CCGGGATCGTCGAATAACGGCTCAAAGGTAACATGGTAATGTTTTGCTCTGACGTTTTTCCGAAGGGCGTCGATACGCCACAGTTCTGCTTTCCTCGTCACCGTAACGCCAAACCATGCGTTTTCCAGATCGGTATCAAAATCCAGCAAATCAGGTCGCTTGGTAAGGAACAGGAACTGATGCTGTGGATTTTCACGGATCTTTGCAAATACCTCGTCTCTCCATTCCGGCTTCCATCCGGAGAGATCGCTCATCCCGGTAAGAAGAAAGTTCTGCGGACGTTTCTTTTCCATCATCTTGAGCTTACCCGGAAAGAATTCAGGGTCAGCGAAGTCATCAATCATATGCCAGCGTTTCACGTTGTTGCGGGCATAGCAATATGTACACCCCACTGTGCAGCCAATGACGATATTCATGTTCTGAATCTGATCTTTGATACAAATACTCATGACTTCTGCCACTCCTCAAGATTCTTTCTGATGCGGTCGAGGCATTTCTCAAACCGGGTAATTTCTTCCTCTGAAAAACCTTTGTAGTAAATACTGCCCATCTCATCAGATACAGAATCGTACTCGCCCTTTAAGGCATGTGCTTTCTCAGTCAGAAACAGGAGTGTTTTCCTTTTGTCCGTTTCAGACTGAACACGGCTTATCAGCCCTTGATTTTCCATTCTTTCCAGCATCGTAGTAAGAGATGTTATCGCTAATCCGCATTTAGTCGAGAGTGACCTGATTGAGATACCATCCTCCTGCCACAGCACATAAAGAATACGTCCCTGGGCTCCATTAAACGCATCAATATTCTTTTCACTGAGAATCTTCTCAAAAATCCGGTCTCCAAGCTGTTTTATTTTTGTGACAAGAAATCCTCCATTCATTTCCATACAAAAGCTCCTATATAGTAGTTTATTAAAAACATACTATATAGGAGCTTTATTGTCAAGAGTTTATATGTCTTAATAGGTAAATTCCATTTTTTCAATTCTCCAAACTGGAATTTGACTTGCCTATTTTCTTAAAATCTCATGTGGAGCTTCTATTTCATTTGCCAAGGTATGCTCTGTTAACTCTGACATTCCATTGTGCATTGTTGATTTCAAAACATTGGAAATTTACTCACTACAAGATTACTGGAGATCATATTTTGTCCGAGATTATTATGTAGAAATGGATTTTGATGATAATATAGTAAGAACAGAAGTATTTTATTTGCCAGAACGTCAATAACAAATATGGGAAAGAGATGGTACTACATGGGAATAATTAAATATTTTAGAAAAAAAGTACTGGGAAGCAGCCATTTTCAGAGGTGGGCGACGTATACCATTTACCTGTGATGGATTAACAGCTGTTCCTGATAGCGCCTATGCATTGTTTACTGAAAAAGAGTTAGAAAAAAATTTTACGAAGAAAGAGATATTTTTCATGAGCGGCTAATGCATATGATTGATTCTTTTTAATCACATGTACATCAGAGTTTTATATATTACTTATGATATTGTGCCGGCTTTGTCGCTTTGTATCAGCCGAATGAATACAAGAAAAGGAGCTGTCGGGAAATAGACAGCTCCTTCAAAGAAAATCTGCAGGATACCTTTCTTCTTTCCTTCTGTAAGTTCATTCCACCCACACTTTTCTCTGGATCTTTTCACCTGTTCACTTGTAAGCCCAGATTTCTTGCCATTCACCCTTTCAAGAACCTCTTCTACCGTCTGCTGATAAATTTCCTTCATCACTTCCGCCTCATCGTTTCTAAGTATTTACTACCTGAATTTCTTATGCAATGAAAGACCTCTTTGAAAAAAATATAAAAAAAAAGACCTTCATTGCATAATAAAAAATGCAATAAAAAGTCTCACCATTTCCTTATGATACCGGATGCTTCCACCGTACTGACAACATCACAAACACAATTTGTTAAGCGCAGGTTACTCCCCTTTTATTGGATCAATATCCATATACCCAAAGTAACATGATTGTCAAGATACTTTATCATTACTTTTTTCATTTTTATGTTATACTTTTTTACATCGTTAACACTATTAAAATAAATTCTCCGGAGGTGAATCAAATGGATCATACGAATAATTCCTGTTGTTGTGGTGAAGCGGAACATTTTTCCGGATGTCTGATTTGTGGTGCTCCTATTACGTATCGTGCTGAAAGCTCTATTCAGACGTGTAGTATCTGCCATAAAGAGCAATTAACCAATGCGGTCTGTGAAAATAGTCACTTTATCTGTGATGCCTGTCACAGCTATGGCACATATGCTCCGGTAATCGCAGCGCTCAGAGACAGTACCGAAAAAGATGCTTTGCTTCTTCTGGAAAAAAAATTATGGATCTTCCATCTGTACATATGCATGGACCGGAGCATCATGCAATTGTTCCATGTGTTCTTCTGACAGCGTTTCGCAATAATGGAGAACATATGGATTACGATGCTGCACTATCTGAAATCTGTAAAAGAGCGAAGCAGGTTCCGGGCGGTACCTGTGGTTACTGGGGTGTCTGTGGAGCTGCTGCCGGAGCCGGTATTTTCATGTCCGTTATGACTGGATCCAGTCCACTTCACAAAGATGCATGGCCGTTTCCTCAAAAACTTGTTTCCATTATTTTATCCAGACTGGCAGATGTTGGTGGACCTCGCTGCTGCAAACGTACCAGCAGAATTGCCATTGAAGAAGCCGTTCATTTTTACAGTCAGTTTTGTTCTGTAAACATTCCGTTGTCTTCTATAACGTGTAAATACTGCGAAGATAATCGCGAATGTATCCAGGAAGATTGTCCATACTATCCTGAATAACAGGCAAGGCAGTGATTCCATGATACCACGAAATCACTGCCTTGTAACTCGTTTGCCAGGATACAGCGCCCCATCTTCCCACTTTGCTTTTTTGCAGTTCCATGAACGAATATCCTTCTCTTCCAAAACACTCCTGATTTGTTCTTCTCCATTGTCCGATGTAAAAAGCGCTGTAATTTCCTTTTTTCCATCTACAATTTTCACACAATAATCTACCAGTTCCGGAATCTCAAACAGTAATTCATCCATCTCTCTGATACTTCCCAATGGATCCATCCGCTTTACAAAGTCCAGGCGTTTTTATTTCACTTCCACAGAGGCATCTTCCTGGAATGATCCTTGACCAGTCACCGGTTCGATATCGAATCAACGGCTGTGCTTCCATTCCAATGGTTGTAATCACCAGTCTCCCCATTTACCGTCCGGCAGCACATTTCCGTTCTCATCTATAATCTCTGTAATACAATGGTTTTCCCGCATATGCATGCCCTCATGCGCCGTGCAGCAAATGGCACCTCCAAGCCCCATCTCTCTGGAACCATAGTGCGGCCAAAGTCGTGTTTGCAGAATTTCTTCGATTGCTTTCATGACAGTTTTCGGACAGGCATCTCCGGATACCAGTGCTCTTTTTATACTGCCTTTTCCGCACATTCGAAGCATGGACAGCAATGCCGTCGGCATTCCCACATACGTATCCGGCTGCTCCTCTTCCAGAATCCTGTTCAGTTCGCCATAAGTTCTTCCTGTCCCGGTTGAAAGAGGTTTTGCTCCCAGACGTCTGATTGCCTCCGCGATCAGTTCTCCTAATCCAAAAGGACCTGAAAATGGCATAGCCACCATCGTTATACTTCCAGGATAAATAAATTCACCCAGACCTGCCATAAAAAGTTCTATGGTGTGTTCACAGTCTCCCTCTGTATAGAATACACGTTTACCGGCACCGGTAGTTCCGCTTGTCTGTTCTGATATCACTTTCTGTACTTCCCCCTGGGAGCAAAGCAGCATCCTGCCTCCATCTCGTGCCAGATCTGTTTCTGTCGTAAAAGGAAGGCTTCTCAAATCTATCAGGCTTTCCAGTCTTTCCGGTAAATCTCGGTAAAAACCCTCTCGTTCTTTCTCTCTCTTCAGTACAATATTTAATTTCTCCAGCTGTATTCTGTGTATTTCATCTCTTGTAATCTCTGTAATGCCTTCCTGCTTACAGATCATTGCATCTATATTCGATCGTTTCACTTTCTGTATAAATATATTCCTTTCGAATTCGTCAGATTATATGCACAAAATGGCACCATTCCATAATCAGAATCCACCTCGCAGATATAACATCTTTTCAGACGTTCAAGATCCAGATTCCATGCATCCTGAAAAATCATCCCTGATACTGCAAAAGTTTCATTATGAACCCGGATCAGGAATTCATCCAGTGCATCTGTCTGTGTCATTTCATCATCACTAAATTTTTTTTGTGCTATAGCTCCACTGATTTTCCACATACTGTCTGGAATCATCGCTGGTAGTACAACAACATCCTCTGCCTGATTTCTTTTCCAGGAGTTTCAGTTCCCTCTCACCTTTTTTCAGATAACTTGCATGAAAAGAACAATATGGATTCTCTGCTCCACCACCGGCGAAATCCTTGCTTTTCATAAGCCCGTCAGTCTGTTCCTCGATCAGCTTCAACATCTTTGGTATGGTAATCGGAGCTTGTGGACGCTGCTGAGAACATCTGCCAAAATAGCTGATCGGCTGGAAATGTACTCCTCTTACAAATGGCATATGATCCATCGCAAACTTCAGAATATCTCCAACCTGCATGTCATTTACTCCTGGCGCAATGACAGGTACCAGAGCAATTCCCAGTTCCGCTTCCGAACAGTTTAACACAGCCTTTTCTTTCAGTTCTATCATAGAGCGTCCGCGCAATGTCTGATACACATCATCTGTGACACCGTCAAACTGAAGAAATACTGTATTCAGTCCTGCTTTTTTTAGTTTTCTGGCATATCCTGCTTCCTGCGCAAGACGGATTCCATTGGTATTCAATTGAAAAAATGTAAACCCTTTTTCTCTACCCATATGTATGATCTCCGGAAGATCCTCCCGCATGGTTGGTTCTCCACCTGAGAGCTGAATATTGAATGGTCCTCCATGATCCATCAGAAAATCATATTGCTTTTCTATTTCATCAATTGAAAGATCACCGTTTTCCAGACATTCTCCTGCCGAAGCAAAGCAGACCGGGCAGTGCATATTGCAGCGCTTTGTCACTTCCAGTATCATACAACAGCCTTTTCGTTCGTGCTCCTCACAGAGTCCACAATTATCCGGGCAGGATTTCTCTTTGATTTTGGGATTTACCGGAGTCTCCGCAGACAGGTTTTCTCTTCCCCAGGAAAGATACTCTGCTGCCGTTCCTTCCCAGATCAGTGTCTGAAACTTTCCGTGGATATCACATTCTTTCACCAGATAAATGCCATCTTCACCAATACATTTTTGCCGTAAGTACTTTCATACATATCGGGCATACACTTTTTGTTTTACCCAGCGTAATCATAGTTCCAATATTCCCCGTTCTGTCAGTATTTCTATCACTTTCGTATAAGTATCTGCAATCAGCGCAGGACATTGCTCCATAATCACTCCCCAATCCAAATTAGAAGTGATATCCTTACAATAAAAAGCACCAAATTCTTCTTCGGTCTTCTTATGGAACCACTGATATAATTCCTGCACAGCCGGTTTCATCTGTATATCTTCTTTCTCCTGCGGAGCCAGATTGCCAAGGAACAAACCTATCGCACAGGCTCCTCCTGTCAGGCAGCCACAGGTATCTCCACAGTAACCGATCCCACCGCCAAGACCTCCCAGAGCCTTTACAAGCTGTGGATTTTCCTCACCTATGGCTTCCAGTGTCATAATCATAACCATTTGTGAGCAATGATAACCCATACTGCTAAGTTCTATGATTCTTTCATAAAGATCCATGTGCTACTCCTTTCTGCCAACCAACATGGTATAGCGCAGCTTCTTTCCTTTATATTCTTTCTGCAGAATCTTATACTCTTCGCAGCAGAACGAATCATTCCAGATTGCTTCCAGATAATATTCCCGCCAAAGTAACGTCTGATCCTCCTGCCGGAGAATGGTAAATCCTGTCTGTTCTGCCATTTCTGAAAGATTTCCAGTATCCAGATCTGACAATAATAGAAAACCTCCCTTTTTCAAAACACGCCAACATTCAGATAGTGCATTTTTCTGATCTCTGCTAACAAAAAAATGCACACTGGCTGATGCAAAGATCTATACTGTCTGATGAATACTGCAAATGCAGAAAATCGCCAATTTCCACATCACTGCCCCGTGGGAAAAGATCCACGCCATGTGCTTCCAGCCCAAATGATTTCAGGATTCGAACCGTGTCTCCTTCTCCTGCTCCAAGATCCAGTGCTTTCATTTCTTTTTTCCATTCTATGTTCTCCAGAAGATGAAGCGTCTGCGCTTCCCCTCCCGGATGCCTGTTCATCTATTTATCCTCCAGTGCACGCTCCACCGCGAGCACTTTTCCAAGTGCGAGTTCTTCCGGAACATACACAAACCCACACTTTGGACAGACAGGCATTTCCACAGGAAACCCATTTTCCAGATACATAAATTTGCTTTCCTTTTACAAGAGGAACCTTACATTTCATGCAGGTCAGCTTTCCTTCCGGATCAATCGTATAATATGTTCTTTCTACTGCCATTACTGTCCCACCCTTTTCATAATATTCATTCGATGACTGTATGCTCTGTGTACCAGATATCCGTCTTCTGTTTCCACAAACCGCACCCAGAATGTGACATTTCCCAGTCTGCTTCTTGTCACCAGTTCTTTTGTTTCTTCATCCAGGATTGCTTCCTGATTTTCTCTGTAATCTGATAACACACGTTCCACATCACTTTTCAGTATCATGCGCTCATCCATCATATGGATTGCCTCTTCTGTATAGGCAACAGTATAGTCTTTTTTCTCCATGATCGGTTCCTCATTCCAGATGTTTTTTAAAAGTGTTTGTTTCAATATGAGCCTGTTGTAGCGTTTCTCACTGATATCAGGCATATTGCTGGCATTTGCCCCATACAGAAGTTCAAGTATATGTCGGGATTCTCTTCCCTCTCTGGCAAATCGGTCTCTGCATGCCATGCAGTATGTAATATATGGTGCATCGGAACGTTCCAGACACTTTTCTGTCATTTTCGCTGCCATATCTTTATTGGCATATGCCGTCAGACCTCCATATCCACAACATGGAGACAAATCTCTGGAATATTCTGTATCTTCAACGGTACATCCCATATCCGACAAAAGTTGTCGTATCATATCTTGTGTCTGTGCATCCCCTCTGGCACCACAGGCATCATGTATGGCAACCGGTATCTCCAGTCCTTTTGCCTGCTGTGGAAGTCCGATTTCTTTCAAAATTTCCCAGATTCCTATAACATGCGCTCCAATACTTTCTTTTAGCTGCTTCATACAGGTTGGACAACCTGCTATGATGATCGGATCACCAAGTTTGGCTAGTTCCTGTTTCAGCTGCTCATTTACTTTTTCTGTCATTTCATAGCGGCCTGCCCATTCGCTGATTGCACCACAGCATCCTAGCATCAGAGCAACACCTCCATCTACCCGATTACTTAAATCTTCGTATGCCTGCATAACCACATCCGGCGCTATCGCACCTGCCTGACAGCCTGGGAAAAATACATATCTGCAAGTTTCATATCCCGGCTGGAGTCTGCTCAAAAAAGCCTCTGAATTTGAAAATAACATGTCCATCAGTGCAAATTCATGTGGCGCCAGCGGCATCTTATCTGTGGATACCATATTTTCTCTTGCTGACTTACACACCTGACTCATATCAAATCCATTCGGACAGATCACCGTACACTGTCCACAGAGGGCACAGGCATTCATCGGTTTGTTCATCGGATGATCTCCCATGATAATCTGCGTATTATTATAGATCTCACGGGCTAATAAACCCGGATGTTTTTGACATTCACTTAAATACACACAGCCTTTCATGCATTCGTCACAATGACACTGAATACATCGTTTTGCTTCTTCTACAGCTTCTTCTTTTGAATACCCATCCTGACCACAGAAAATCTTATTCGATCCATGGATTCCTTCCATGTTCGTATAAAGCTTGGTAGTCACTGCTCCTTCACTGCCTCTGTTGCTGTGCGGCGATAAATTCTGTACCAGAAGATCCACTGTCAAAGCTGCCCGCTTTGCGGCAAAAGCCGCATCCATCACAGATTCCGCAGGTCCGCTGACAATCTTTGCCTGTTCTCTTAACATAATCTCGACATCTGCTGCTTCTTCCGGAGCTAACATTTTTGCCACTTCTTCTGATGCGCATACCACATCTGCCAGTTCCATTTTTTCTCTGATAAACGAAAGATTCAAACTGCATCCAAATTCAAAAGAAAGATCCATAGATTTCAGACGTTTCGCTTCATTGCTGCGGTCTGATTCCAAAAGATGTCCGGCTGCCGCTGCAATATAGCTTTCATAATCTTCTTCCTTACAATAAATTGTCGTAGGATACATTTTCTTTTCCAGTTCCCCTGCAAGAAACAGTGGAAATAATCCAGAACCAAAGATTGCTGCCCTTTTCTTCTTTCTCATGCGAAATACACTGCTTCGTCTTCCCGGTTCTCCATACCGGACAATCGCACGTTCTACTTCTCGTATGGAGACACCATCACCAAGTTCACAAAGCTTGCAATTATCTTCGCAAGGTGCCGTACATCCATCACAGAGAATCATTGGAAATGGTGTAATTTTCTCATAAATTGCCAACGCTTTCTTAAAATTTCCTTTTGCAGCATAATACAGCATCTCTTTTGTATCCATTTTGAAAGGACAGGCTGCAACACAGTAGGCCGGCTGTTCATGGACGCAGAGACTGATCATATGATCCATCTCTTCTTTTGACATTCGATTTACATGATAAACGTGAGTAGAACCCCTCTCCTGTATGTATGTCATAACCTGATACTCCTTTCGTCTGTAAAGGGGAGGCAGTTTCCCGTCTCCCCTGATTTATATCACAGTTGGCAGCTTTTACTCCAACCACATTATGAATTAAGCTTATTTCTCAAGTTCTTTTTAATGCTGCAAGAACCCTTTCCGGACGGGCAGGGATACGTGTAATACGTGCACCTGTCGCATTAAAGATTGCATTCAGGATTGCAGGATGTGGAGCATCCAGTGGAGCCTCACCACAACCAGCCGCACCGTAAGGACCACTTGGACGATATGTTTCATTGAAGTGAAGTTCAATATCATCCGGAGCATCCTTTGGATATGGAATACCACAATTCTTCAAAGTGGTGTCATGGTTCAAATCTTCAAAATCTTCCGAAAGAGCAAGACCGATACCCTGTACAAGACCACCATAGAAATTACCTTCTACAAGAAGTCTGTTCATGATCGTACCTACGTCAGCTACGCAAGTAAATTTCTCAACGGTAACTTTACCTGTTTCTGTATTAACAGCAACTTCCGGCAGGAAGATAGTATACATATAAGTTGCAAATGGATCGCCCTGTGCGGTATCCTGATCGATCGGATGATCTGCACAGAATGTAGTTACCCAGTTACCTTCATATTTTGTTGCAAGCCCTTCTGCTACCATCTCATCATAAGTACGGAATGTTCCGTCTTCTTTCTTCATTGCTGCTACAAGATTTTCTGCAGCCAGACGACATGCATTACCTGACATAACCTGTGAGCGTGATCCTCCTGCAGGTCCTGCATTCGGACATGTCTTCGTATCATTCATAACCAGTTTAATCTGTTCCGGTCTGATTCCTGCCTGACGCAGTGTTTCATGAGATGATACAAGAACACCCATATCAGCCCCCTGTCCATGATCTTCCATGCAGCATACATCGTAACGGTTCCATCCGGATTTAATTCTGCAAATGCATTTGATGTATCAACACCATCAAGACCACAACCGTATACTCCAAGAGATACACCGATACCATATTTCATCTTTCCGTCAGAAGCTGCATTCTTTTCGGCAACACGTTTTTTTCGCCGCTTCATACAATGGACGTGCTTTCTTAAACAAATCTTCCTCACAATATACCTCCGGTGGATAACCTGTCGGGATGGTAGTGCCCTCTGATTCTTTATAGCAGTTCATTTCACGGATATCAAACGGATCGATTCCCATCTTAGCTGCCAGCACGTCAATTGCAATCTCAGATCCCATATAAGACTGTGGTGAACCATAAGCACGGAATGCGGAGCCCCATGCATGGTTTGTAAATACGGTTGTTGATTTATTACGAATAGAATTAATTCCATAACCTGCGCCTGTAAACTGAGAAAGTCTCATGGTAAGCAGATCGCCAAATTCTGAATATGGACCGTGATCTACATAGTTGTTACCCCAAAGTGCTAAGAGTTTACCATTTTCATCTGCTGCAAGCTTAATATTCATAAATGCAGGAGATCTCTTTCCTGTATAAGTAATGTTCTGGAACTGATTAAATACCAGCGATACCGGACGTTCCAGAATCTTAACAGCTGCACCAATCAGAGCCTCATTTGTCGGTGAGAACTTGTAACCAAATGTTCCGCCTGCATGGTTCTGAACAAGTCTTAAGTTTTCCATTGGTACACCGATACCATCTGCGATCATAGGCATATGAAGATGTATACCGATAGATTTGGAATGCACTGTTATCATACCGTCTTCATCAATATATCCATAACCACAGTCCGGCTCAAGGTGAAGATGAGGCTGGCGTGAACAGTAGGACTCGATCTCAACCTGCTGTGAATCCGGAATGCTGTCCCAGTCAAAGTCCGGTCCCTTGATACAGTTTGTCTCAAAAAATGCGTTTGGAGTACCAGGATGGATCTCTGCTGCATCCGGTGCGATTGCATCCATTGCGTTCATATATGCAGGAAGTTCTTCGATCTCCACCTTAACTGCATCTGCTGCTGCACGTGCATGCTCTTCTGTGTCGGCAGCTACGATCGCAATCGCATCACCAAACTGAAAGATCTTTTCGTCGCAGAGTACAGGACGCTCAAATCCGTCTGTCTTATTGTGTTTCGGAAGCATTACAAGACCATTGATCTTGTTGGTTCCGCCTGCTGCCTTAATGTCCTTCGCTGTAATAACACGAACAACTCCCGGCATACTCTCTGCTTCTGTTGTATCGATACTGAGAATATTTGCGTGAGAAACCTTGGCCTGTGTAAGTGCAAGACGAAGAGTTCCCTCCGGCATCTTTAATGCATCATCTGCACCGAAATCCCAGGTACCTGTTACCTTCTGTGCTGCTGATGGACGGATATAGTTTGTACCGACGATAGAATCACCTGTCTGCTTGAATACGAGGTCTTCTTTAGTCATCTCGCCACGCATAACTGCTGCTGCCGCCATGGTCGCATCGATAAGCGGCTTGTAACCTGTACAACGACAGAGATTACGCTGCTTGTTAAACCAGTCCCTCACTTCTTCACGGGTAGGGCTCGGATTATTATCGAGAAGAACCTTTGCTGAAATAATAAAACCTGGTGAACAGAAACCACACTGTGCACATCCATATGCCATCCATGCAACCTGTATCGGATGCATATCAGAAATTGTTCCCACACCCTCGATTGTTGTGATCTCTGCATTGTCCGGAACACGGCTCATCTTGTAAATACAGGATCTTGTAACTTTTCCGTTCATAATAACATTACATGCTCCGCAATGACCTTCTCCACAACCGATCTTACATCCTGTAAGAAGAAGATGCTCACGAAGTACCTGAGCCAGTGTCTCATCCTTATCAAGAATAAGGATTCGCTCCACACCATTGATCTTCAATGTCTTTTTAATCATGTTTCATTCCTCCTTTAAAAAATACACGTTCCGATGTTACAAATCTTCTGACTTATGTGTTCCGCATGGATCATGATCGACTCCCTTACCCGTCAGATCTTTAAGTCTTTCCATTCCTCTGACAGAATAGAAAACAATGGAAGAGCTGCTTCCGTCCAGATTCTCACCGCTGAGTTTTAAAACATTCGCATTCTCATAATAATCAATCGGAAGTGTCCGACTGTATTGCTCTCCTGTGCGCTCATCTTTTACCTGTATCGTAACTTCTTTTTGCGGTAATTTTCAAAAATCTTATCCATGGAAACGTTCTCCTGTTTACATTATTTTGTATAATTTCATGTTATCATAATTTTGTACAGTTTTACAAATTGTAAATAATTATTAGTTGGCTATTTTCGCTCTTTTTTATATTGTTTTTATTACTTTATTTAAAAATTTTACTATTTATCCTCATTTTTTATGCTATAATAATGTCAAATTTGTACAATGTTGTTTTTAGGAGGTATCTATGATGCAGACAGGTGCTCTCATCGTAGCTGCAGGGAAATCGTCACGAATGGGAGACTTCAAGCCCATGCTTCAGCTTGGATCCATTTCCATCGCGCAGCGTGTGATTAATAACTTCCGGCAGGCCGGAATCTCTAAAATAGTGGTGGTAACCGGATACAATGCGGATGCTCTGGAACGCCACCTTGCTTCCAATCATGTTATTTTTCTTCGAAATGAGGACTATGAAACTACTCATATGTTTGATTCTGTCAGGATTGGACTGGAATATTTAAAAGACAAAGTGGATACGGTACTCTTTACACCTGTAGATGTTCCACTATTCACAGCACATACCGTTACACAAATGCTTTCTCTTGGACAGCCTCTTGTCACTCCGGTCTGTAACGGAACTCCAGGTCATCCGATCCTGATTCGTTCCTCATTAATTGAGTCCATTTTAAGCAATGATGGAAACACTGGTCTGAAGGGTGCTGTTAGAACATTGTGGAACTCCCATGTATTGTTTAAATGTAGAAGATCCTGGAATCATTCATGATGCGGATACACCAGAGGATTATGTAGAACTTCTTCGTGCACACAATCAAAGTCTGATCCGTTCAGAGATTCAGATTCAGCTGGCACGGGAAAAGGTCTTCTTTGATGAACAGCTTTATTCGCTGCTTACACTGATTCATGAAACAGGATCTGTTCGTGATGCCTGCGAACGCATGCACATTTCCTACTCCACCAGCTGGAATCTGATCCATACATTAGAATCTCAGCTTCATGAACCGCTGATTATTCGAAGTCAGGGCGGTGTAAAGGGCAGTCACAGTGAGCTGACACCATACGGAGAAGAATTTTTGAAGCGATATGCCCGTTTTTCAGAGGAAACACGTACCTGTTCCGAAGCAATATTTGAAAAGTGTTTCAGAGGATTTTTCAATGCGTAATCTTTATCTTATCCGACACGGAAAACCACAATATCCAGATGAACATTCTTACTGTATCGGTCAGACTGATTTTTCTTTATCTATGCTTGGACATCTGCAGTCAGTCCTTCTTCACGGAGAACTGGATGATAAAATAACTGCTGTTTACTGCAGTCCTTTGTCAAGAGCTATGGAAACGGCTGCACATATCACACCTGATCTTCCACATATCACTATCTCAGATTTAACAGAACGAAATCTGGGAGAATGGGATGGTCTTTCATTTGATGAGATACGCAAAAGATGGCCGGACATATATGAAGCACGTGGAATGAATCCTGATTACCCGATTCCAGGAGCAGAAACTCCTTTCGCATCTGGCATGCGTTTTTCGCAGGCAATTTATGAGATTCTTCGTTCTTCTGAGGGTGATATTGCGATTGTTGCTCATACAGATGTAATTTCTTCTTATCTGTATTTGCTTGATTCAAAACAGCATGCCAGACAGTATTTTCGTCTTCCATGTGGTTCCTATTATCATCTGAACACAGACGATAACGATCATGTTATCTTATCTGATTTGACTTACCTGCTGCCTCATCCTGACTTGCATGACGAACTATGCCGGATGCTTCGCGATTCGGTGTCTCTTCCTCATCATGTACAGGCGCACAGTGATGCAGTGACTGAATTGGCTTGCCATTTCTGCGATCTGCTGGAATCTCATGGTTTACTTTTTTTAATAAAAAAACTGATTCGCTCCGGAGCACTCCTTCACGATATTGCCAGACTTCAAAAACATCACACCAAAACAGGTGGTGATCTTTTTCTTACAATTAGGCTATACTGAAATCAGTCAGATTATTTCACAACATCATGGTTTACAGAAGACAATTCTGAATGAAGCGGCTATCGTCTTTTTATCAGATAAACTGATTCAGGAAACCGAACGTGTAACCATCGAAAAACGATTTGCGGACAGTCTGTGTAAGTGTAACAGTCCCGAAGCTTTGAAATCTCATGAACGACAGCTTAAACAGGCTCTTGATCTGCAAAATATGATACAGACCATCTGTCACATGACGATATGACTTATAGAAAATTACAGGAGGTGTTTTATATATGAGAACTTTATTTCAGATCATACAACAAGAATTTCAAAAAGGAAACGACCTTGTGCTTGCATCCATCGTTGCTTCCTCAGGATCAACGCCAAGAGGTGCCGGTTCCCGTATGTTGGTTGGAAAAAAAAGGCCGAGTTGCCGGAACCATAGGCGGAGGTTCTGTCGAACATCGTGCAGAGCTTATGGCGCTTGATATTCTTGAAAAGAAAGAATCCTGTGAACATGAATTCCGGTTGAATCGCAAAGATGTTGAGAATATCGGTATGATTTGTGGTGGTGATGTTACCGTATTTTTCCAGTATCTGGACCATAATGACCCTATTATTATGGAACTTGCAGTAACTGCTGAAACATTATATAAAGAACGAAAAGATTTCTGGCTGATCTGTGATCTTCATGCTACATCCGGTATGAGTCTTTACAGTGCATCCTATGGATTGACTGGAAATGCTGATGTTCCTTCTTCCATCTTATCTTCCTTATCTGCAAGACCATGCCGTCATCGCAATGAAACCTGTGACCTGTTTACAGAACAAATCGGTACATCCGGAACTGTCTATGTATTTGGAGGCGGGCATGTTTCACAAAAGCTGGTACCAATACTTGCAAGTGTTGACTTTCACTGCATCGTTCTGGATGACCGTCCGGAATTTACAGATCCTGCTCTTTTCCCGGATGCAGCAGAGACAATCCTTTGCGATTTTGATCATCTGGATCAGAGCATTTCTATCACAGATGCTGATTATTGCTGTGTCATGACACGAGGTCATGCCTATGATACGATTGTGCAGGCACAACTTCTTGCCACACCTGCATGCTATATCGGCGTCATTGGAAGTCTCGCCAAAAGAGCTGGTGTATTTCATCGTCTCGTAGAAGAGTATGGAATCGATGAGCGAGAATTAGACCGTATTATCACGCCTGTGGGACTTAATATTAAAGCAGAAACACCTGCTGAAATCGCAATATCTATCACAGGACAAATGATTCAGGTTCGAGCTGAAAGAAAGGCTGCTATGAAATGATGACAAAACATGTCTACAAAACTATTATATTCGGTGCCGGACAGATTGGGCAGATGACTGCCCGACTTCTTGGAAATTCCTATCAGATCATGTGCTTTGCCGATAATGATCCGCGCAAACATGGACAATTTATTGGTAATATCCCAATCTGTTCTCCATCAAAAGGCCGCTGCTCTTCTTCCTGATCTGATTATTCTTGGTGTATTGGATGAAGAGCGGCGTGGTTCTATGATGCAGCAGATGGAGCACTTGGGCTATCACGGTTCATTTTGTGATCCTTCTGCACTTCGCATGTTCGATGCACGGGTTGCGGTTATGCGCCTTTTAGCCGAACAGATGCATCAACAAAATATCCCTGGAGATGTGGCAGAACTTGGTGTTTTCCAGGGTGATTTTTCTTGCCTGATCAGTACAGCCTTTCCAGATCGAAAAATACATCTTTTTGATACTTTTGAAGGCTTTTCAGAAAAAGATATTGCCGTAGAAACCTCCAGGCATCTGTCTCGCGCTAAAACAGGTGACTTTTCTTCTACAGATGTAGACTCTGTTCTTCGCATCATGCCTGATCCATCACATGTGATCATCCATAAAGGATGGTTTCCGGATACTTTTTCCGATATTACCGATGAAACTTTCTGTTTCGTATCATTAGATGCAGATCTCTATGCTCCAACTGCTGCTGCATTACCTCTGTTTTATGAACGTCTGTCTATCGGCGGAGTTCTCCTGATCCATGACGTATACAGTACCCAGTTTTTCCGGATGTAACAAAAGCTGTAGACGAATTCTGCCTGAAACACCACCTGTTTGCAGATCCTGTATGCGATCTGCATGAAGTGCTATTATCCGAAAAATCATTTAAAAACCTAATCAAAGCCTTTCATAATCCTATACGCCTTCTGTATTATGCTATTTTACGAGATACCCTCCATCACCGAATGATTGCTCCATTGAGATAGTCGATGCATCTGATGCCAGAAAATCTGTGATCTCTT
>ENA-OQCD01000195-OQCD01000195.1-human-gut-metagenome-genome-assembly--contig:-NODE-195-length-16266-cov-1.627424_pt1 | contig 16266 bp, 26 predicted proteins | sample MGYA00242755_ERZ504571 | MGnify/ENA primary metagenome ERZ504571 (study PRJEB26092, sample SAMD00036274) | human gut metagenome | host: Homo sapiens | study: EMG produced TPA metagenomics assembly of...
ATAATGACTGGTTTTACTTTACAAAAAATATACAAGAATGAAGAAATAAATCTTGTTACGGTCAATGCTGGTCTGGATGAAGAATATTCTACAAACAGACTTCTGGCGCAGTTTAGATTTGATGTAAATGGTGAGAAAAAAATATGGAGTAGTACTTCCTCGATACATTCATCTGGATGAATTCGAAGATTTAACAGCCGGAATGATGGAAATAAACATCGTTTATTTTATGTAGACTGGTGGACAAATGAAGAGAAAATAAAAGCTGTTGAGATTCCTGCATACTATGAGTTCTCAGGTCAATCTCTGAACAGCATCGCATCTGCACAAATTTCTACAATCAAGACTCAACTTTATGCAGGTAAGGCGCTTAAACCGTCAGTAACAGTAACCTTAAACGGCAAGAAACTGAAAGCCGGAACAGACTACACCGTTTCCTATGCAAATAACACAAAGCCGGCTCCACAGCATCTGTGATCATTACAGGTAAAGGCAATTATGTTGGCACAGCGATCCAGAATTTCGAAATTGCGGCGATTCCGGCAAAAGGAAAGGTATACACATCCGGAAACCTGAAATACAAGGTAACTAAATCCGCATACAAGAATGGAACAGTAAGCGTTTATGCTCCGGCAGAGAAAAATCTTACAAGTGCATCTGTTCCTGCAACAGTAAAAATTAATGGTTATACATTTAATGTAACAGCAATTGGTGATAAAGCATTTAATGGCTGCACAAAACTGAAAAAAAAGTCACGATAGGATCCAAAGTAACCACAATTGGAAAACAGGCGTTTAACGGATGTAAAGCGCTGACTTCTATTACAGTTAATTCTAAAAGTGCTCAAAACAGTAGGAGCATCTGTATTAAAGGGAATTTCTGCTAAGGCAGTAATCAAAGTTCCGGCAGCAAAATTAAGTGCATACCAGAAGCTTTTCAAGGGCAAAGGACAGAAAAAATTCTGTAAAGATTACAAAATAAGAAATAGAAACAAAGATTATATAGCTAAAACCATACAGTTAAAATTATATAGAGGCAGAATCAGTAAAAAATTTCTGCTACACATAAAAAGATAGTTCTTGAAGAAGAAGCCCGGAATTAGTGTACCGACAAGATTGTTTCAAGAATCAACTTGTCGGTACACTCGTACATCGTTTTTCGTACATAAAAGGAGATTTTCACAATGGAATTTAAACAGTTAGAAGCATTCGTCGCTGTCGTGGATTACGGCAGCTTCTCAGAGGCGGCCCGCCGCCTCTATCTGACTCAGCCTACGATCAGTGCTCATATACGTTCTCTGGAAGATGAGCTGCATATGAAACTGATCATCCGCACTACAAAGAAAACAACGATTACAGCCAAAGGCTACCAGCTTTATGACAGTGCAGTCCGTATGCTGGAGATCAGAAATAATCTGCTTGAGAATTTTACAGGTGCCCACAAACATATGATAGATCTGGCTGCATCTACCATCCCTTCTTCTTATCTTTTGCCGGAATTGCTTGCTGCTTTCGGAAAAACGCACCCGGATGTTTTATTTTCACTCCATACAGTCAGACAGTTCTGAATCCATCAGCCGGGTACTGGACGGAACTGTAGATCTGGCTCTGGTAGGCCAGAATACACGTGATGAGAGCTGCGTGTTTATTCCTTTCTGCCATGATGAGCTGGTCATTGCAACTCCTGTAACAGATCACTATCTTGCACTCAAGAACAGAGAAACACCCGCTGTTTTTCATGATTTCCTGAAAGATCCTATTATTTTCAGGGAAAAAGGCTCCGGCACAAAAAAAGAAATGGACCTTTTTCTGGAGCGCACAGGCATCACAACAGGCAATCTGAATGTGATCGCCCGCATGAATGACCTGGAAAGCATCAAAAAGTCCATTGTTAATGGTCTGGGAATCTCTATTCTTTCATCACGCTCTGTCACTGACCTGCAGAGGACAAAGCAGATTCTTGTCTTTCCGCTGGAGGAATCTGCTCATAACGCAGTTCTATATTGTCTACAGCAAAAACAGGATTCTGAAACCCCATGTAAAGCAATTTGTGCAGTTTGCGCGAGACTATTATATGTAACTGCTATCTGCCGGCATCCAACAGTTTCACAAACTCTTTCTCCGGCATCGGTTTGTAAAAAATAATACCCCTGGATATAATCACAACCGTTATCTCTTAAGAACTCGACCTGCTCTTTTAGTTTCAGCACCTTCCGCTATAATCTTTTATATCCATAGCATGTGCCATTTCAATGATGAAGCGGATAATACTGCGTGTTTTTGGTTATTGGTTTCTATCTGCCGCACAAAACTCATATCAATTTTCATAATATCAAAGTTGTAATTCTGGAGCATTCCAAAGGAAGAATATCCGCTTCCAAAATCATCCAGGAGCAGCAGAATCCCTGCTTCTCTTAATGCCTCCAGAGTTGCATTTCTGTCTGCCTCAATGGCAGCATAGGAAGTTTCTGTAATCTCCATTCTGCACAGACCGGACGGCATGGAAGCATCTGCACATTTCTTCTCCAGCCAGTTCATGATCGTCTCATCATAGAAATCCATCCATGACAGATTAGTTGATACCGGAACTGTGATCTTATCGGACTGATAACGTTTCTTCTGAAATTCATTAACCGAATCCAGCACATACAGATCCAGTTCGGAAATATGTCCGCTTTCCTCCAGTGCAGGAATAATACACCCGGCGAAATAAATCCCTTTTTCGGGTGGAACCACCGGATCAGAGATTCTGCTGATGCAATCTTTCGGTCATTGCATCCACACAGGCTGAAAATATACTTTGAACTGTCCCTGCTCAATCCCTTCCTCCAGTTCACCTGCTATGTTGCTTTATCTATATATGTATTCTTCATGGAAGAATCATAAATCTTATATGACTGAACAAACTCATCTGTAATATATCTCTGGGCAATCTTTGCCCTGTCAATCATTCCATTCACAGACATTTTTTTCTTTTCAAGCATAAAAAATCCCACATTTGACAGACAAATGAAGTGTTTTTCCTCCCCGGGTAAGTTTCTTCTGACACATTCCGGTAAGCATATCCAGATTGAGATTCTTACGTTCTACCAGACAGATAAAATGATCTGCGTCCTCACGTGCCGATACCAGAGGCTTCAGCTCTGATTTCCGGACATCTTCGTACACTTTGCGCAGCATCATATCTCCGATTCTGTTCCAAAAAGTTCATTGACTGCCTTGAAATTCTTAATATCGAAAAATACAACCGCAAATCCGGTTCTGTCTTCACTTTCTTTCAGAATCCGTTCCACATGACGGATAAAGCCCTGTCTGTTATATCCGCCCGTCAGAATATCCTGTTCAAATTTTTCCGTAATATCCTCAACTGTAGCTACAATAATGTCAAAAAATTTATTGAGGTAAAAAAATGTATAGTTCTTTTAAACATTTCTCCCCTTTTTTATTAAACTGATGAACAGAGAAAGAATATCTATCTTTCTCCTGCAGTTCTTTCCGAATGGTATCAAGACGCACACATTTTTCATATACGGATTTCTCATCATCCGGAACAAATTTCTTCATAACTTCAGTAACATAACCGGAATAACTGATCTCTTCTGTCAGAACCATCTCCATGGCACAGATACCCGGATGATCCAGTCTTACACAGTCTCTCTGCCCATCAATAATCTCTATTCTGTCAAAATTCTTTCTGTACAGCATATGCGGAATCTGCTCTGAAAAATAGTTCTCTGTAATATCAGAAAAATAGATCAGTGCTTCCAGCCTGTCATAAGAAACGTTCCGGACCATCTCAACTGTGGTTCTGATCATCCTCAGACTAATTCCTTTTGCGGCATACACAGGACATTCCCATTGGATCATATCTTTTCCCTGTGTCAGACACTCCCTCAGATTATCTACACAAAATACCTTTCTGTACTGAGTTCTCACTTCTCTCTGCGGAATAGACTGACTGATCCGCTCAATATAAGAATCCAGTGGTTCATTTACATCTTTCAGCTCCAGTGAAGCAATCCTGCTATTTGCCATAATACAGCTTCCATCCGAAATATTTACTGTAACTGAGGCAAACGCATCTTTTGCATGACGTATGATCTTATCCAGCTGTTTCAGATATTCATCATTGATATCCCGGATATACATCATGGCAATCTGGTCATCCGGTTTATATTCTGCACTTCTGATGACTTCCATACATACCCAGCGGTACTCCTGTTTTATCAGAGTTCTGTAGTTCAGGTAAATGCGTTCTCTGCCTTTCGCAAGTTCTCTTCTCAGATTATCTATACTGCAGAATTTCAAATATTCTTCCTGATCCTCTTCATAAATATACTTATAATCAGCCATCATTTTAAGGCTTTCAGAAAGACTTGGAAGCATGGAAACAGTACTGTCTTTTCCTCTTATAACTGTATAAGTATCTGTCGAGAGATTAATCTTGAGTATCCGGTGAAAAATAGATGATAACATTTTCATCGCATCCTGCAGGTCTCCCGTCATCTTATCATGCAGCGCAATCGTACTCTCAACACGATGAAAGACCGTCATTGACATCAAAAGGACGTGTGAAGTAATCACTTGCTCCCAGCCCATAAACCCGACGGATGCTATCTTCGGAAGTCTCTGATGAAATACAGATAACAGGCAGCATATCCAGCCATTGCTTTTCCTTCATAACAGCAAGTACCTGATAACCATCCATTACCGGCATAATCAGGTCAAGGAGCACCAGCTTAAAATCCTTATGGCATCTTTCAAGGATTTCAACTGCCTGCTTTCCATTTTCAGCTTCACAGATATCATATTTATCTTCCAGCATACAGGAAAGGATTTCTCTGTTTAATTGTGAATCATCAACGATTAATATCTTTAGCTTACTCATATAATGTATGCCCTTTCTTCTGTTATTATGGCTGTGTGAAAATTTAACCGGACAGATGCCAAAAACAGCTGCTCGGTTATGCATAATTCAAGTATATCATTCAAAGGATAAAAGTCAATAATTGGAAATATCGTTTTATCGCTGTTCACCGGTAAAAGGATTACTGAGAACACATTGATATATAATGCATAACCAGATCAAGGAGGAGCACAAGCTCCTCCTTGTCAGTCAGTTACAGATTTTTCTTCTTATTACAGATTTTTCTTCTTATAAATAAACCATGATGCAGCTACAGTAAACACCAGCAGATAAAGAAGCAGAATCCCAATACCGGTGTAATTCACCGCCTCACCTGATGAAATGCTTCTCATCAGATGGCTAGTCTGGGATAATGGCAAGGCTGATACAAACTTGCCTATAAATCCCGGAAGTTTCTCTGTTGAGAAAAAGGTGTTACACAAATATGCCATAGGCATAATGATATAATTGGAAAACCTCGGCACGTCTGCGTGATTTTTTGCCAGAAAGGAGACCACCACGCCGATGGCTGAGAATACTGCTCCGTTCAGGAACATCACCAGAAAGGACCATCCGTTGAAGATCAGTCCTGTCTCAATAGGTGCTGTAAGAAGCAGTATGATTCCTCCTGCATACAGACCGCGCAGACTTCCCCCCGATGATCTGTCCGGCAATAAAACTGCCATAATGGTGTGGGGGAGATCATCACCTGGTCAAAAGCTTTCTCATACAGTCTCTGCACGTTCAGATTCTGCGCAATGGCGTTGAAGCTTCCGTTCATAGTTGTCAGTGATACCACACCCGGAATCAGAAAATTCAGGTATGGCTGTCCATGAGAAGTGGTCTGGATTCCCATTCCGAATACGATCAGATACATTAGCGGTGCGATCATTGCCGCCAGCGTGATCTTATAGAAGTCCCGGCGAATTCTACCCACTTCTCCCATAATATTGTTATAATTCCCATACATTTTTCTCCAGATTATTCTAACTTTTTTCGCAACCTCCGCAGGGGACTTCCCTGATTCAGTTAATATCTGCTATTTTGAAATCAAATGTTTCCCGGCTCTTTCTACAAAGACGTCTTCCAGTGTTGTCTCACGAAGAGACGCCTGCCCTGTAAGCTCTTCCAGATACCGGATTGCTTCCTGGCGTGTATGGAAATAGTGATTCTGTGTTCCATCTGCTGTCATCTCGTCCACTGCATAAGCACCAAGACTCTCGATCAATGCTTGCGGAGTACTTACCTCCTCCAGCTTACCATGATCCATCAGTGCCACACGATTACAGAGACTCTGTGCTTCTTCCATATAATGAGTAGTCAGCAGGATCGTCAGGTTTTTCTCATTAAGCTTACGCAGAAGATTCCACATCTGTCTTCTGGAAAGAGCATCCATACCTGCTGTGGGTTCATCCAAAAGCAATATCTCCGGATCTGTCAGTAATGCCCGACAGACCATCAGCTTACGCTTCATTCCACCGGAAAGCTTACGGACTGTACGTTTGCGAAACTTCAGCAGGTCACAGAACTCCAGAAGTTCTTCTGTTCTTTCTTTTATCTGCTTTCGCGGCATAAAATAGAGCCGTCCCTGGTATTCCATAATCTCATCCATATTCATATCCTGACGCATGGAATATTCCTGGGTGATCACACTGATCTTTCTCTTCAAATCAGGACGTTCTTGTAAGCTGCTGACCGTCTATAAGGATTTCTCCCTTTGTGGGAAGAAGAAGGGTTGACAGCAGGCTGATGGTCGTTGTCTTGCCTGCTCCGTTCGGTCCAAGAAGGCCAAAAAATTCCCCTTTTTCAATTTTCAGGTTCAGGGAATCCACAGCTGTAAAATTGTCAAAGGTTTTTGTCAGATCTCTGGTCTCGATCATAATCCTCCATCCTGTTCCTTTGCAATGATCAAAGAATAATAGCCTGCATCATCCGGAATTCTTCTACACTGTTGTAAATATGCTCATCCGGCATTCCACAGTTCTCCACCATACGGATATTGCGTCCGCTTTTTGCCAGAATTTCCTTTACCTGATTCATCTTTTTGCCGGATTTCATCAGCACATAGGTACCCGGCTGATCCAGTTCACTGTCAAGGCGGTGAACTGCAGGCTGTACATGAAGAGGCTGGTTCCACTCTGTAAGCGGGATATTCAGGCGTGCTGCTGTTGCACAGAAGGAAGTGATACCGCTTACCAGTCTTGTCTCATATCCATCCTCTTCTACTCTCTTCTGCACATATGAAAAATGTTGATAGATAGTCGGATCTCCAAGTGTCAGAAATACTACATTCTTACCTGTATCAAGTGCTGCTTCCAGCGCCTTGGCTCCTTTTTCATGGTTCAGTTCCAGTTCTGCCTTATCGTGTGTCATTGGCATATAGATTGGCAGGAGTTCTTTGTCTGCAAGCTCAGGTACTGCCTGTACTGCGATCTTATATGCAACTGTTTCACGCACCTCTGCGCCCGGTACTGCAATAATATCATTCTCTTTGATCAGGCGCACTGCCTTTAATGTCATAAGTTCCGGATCTCCGGGGCCAACTCCTACTCCGTATAAAAATTCCTCTCATTACCATATCCTCCTGTGATTTGCATATACATTTTTTATGATATCAGAATTGCAGGAGCTGCTTCGCAGCAAAGCAATTCACAGATATTCATTTATTGTGCTCACTGTTCACTACGTTCTCAATGATGTTTGCGTGCGGACAGCACCTTTTATTATACTAAAAACAGGATAACTTTTTCAACGAAGTATTGACAATTAATTTCAATTGTGGGATGATGAAAATTATCGAATTTAAGTGAGGAAAGAAATATGAGAAAGATTTTTGCAGTTCTGGCAGCTTTGATCTGCTGTCTGTCAGTATGGACTTCTGTTCCTGCTGCACAGGCTTTCACTCTTGATAAAGAAGATGGGGAGTATTCCATCCAGGTAGAACTGGAAGGCGGAAGCGGCAAAGCCAGTGTCACTTCACCGACTTTGATCACTGTGAAAAACGGCGAAGTAACTGCCGATATCCAGTGGAGCAGTTCTAATTATGACTACATGATCGTTGACGGTAAAAAATATCTCCCTGTCAATGAGGAAGGAACGAATTCTGAATTCCAGATCCCGGTTACCATTATGGATGAGAGCATGCCGGTAATCGCAGACACTACTGCCATGGGCACCCCTCATGAGATCAATTATACCCTGACTTTTTATTCTGATTCCATCGGTTCCAAAAGCCAGATGCCGCAGGAAGCAGCGAAACGTGTTGTTGCTGTTGCACTTGTTATTATCGTAGGCGGTGGGATTCTGAATTATTTCGTAAACAAGAGAAATCGATGCTGAACCAGGCAGACACCTGCATCTCAGTTCGGTTAAGAAATACAAAAAAGCTGCCATACGGCAGCTTTTTTTGTATTCTATATCTTTATTCAGCCATCTCTACTTCCAACACATAGTCTACAGGATCCGGCAGTACAGGATCCGGGCCAAGGTCAACAAATGCGATATCCGGATAATCGCTGTGCACCCATAAAGTAGAAATTGGCACTTCATGTCCGTCATCCAGGGCACGTACTTTCACAATCTTATTCTTGTCAAATCCGATCAGCGGCAGTGGCCCTAATGTATTCTCATAAATATGGACATAATACTTGTTTCCATTTCTGGTGATACGTCCGTAATCCGGTTTCGGGATATCTGTTGCCGGAGCGCATCCATAGATACTGTCATGGTTCTTATCCATCCACGACCGATTTCCGCCAGGATCGCAGAGGATTCTTTCGGGAATTTACCTTTCGTCATCAGGTCCTACATTCAAAATCATATTTCCACCTTTGGAAACGCACTCTACCAGCTTCTTGATCAGCATGGAAGCAGGTTTGTAATAGTGGTCATTTTGCGCAAATAACCCCCAGTTATTATTCATGGTGAAGCATGCTTCCCCATACCATCGGATTTCCCCTTTCTTTTGTCACAGATTCCTTCCGGCGGGGATGATCTGTTCCGGGGCTTACGAAAATCGCCATGATATGGTGTCGGATTGCAGTCATACAGAGAACCTCTTCCCTCACGCTGACTTCCAGACGGTTATCAATGATGATTCCCGGCTGTAATCTGCGGACCATATCTATCAGTCTGGTTGCTCCCCATTTCTCGCCTCGCATATCGTCATAGGAAAAGTCAAACCACATAATATCGATTTTTTCCATAATTTGTGCAGACCTCTTCCACCTGATTGTACATATACTCTATATAACGAGAAAAAATCTCTGTTTTCATTACTGCATTCCGGATGGTTTCTCATAGGATGGATGCGGTCTCCGTAATGAGGATAGTCCGGGTGATGCCAGTCAAGTAAGGTGAAATACAGACCGACTTTCAGACCTTCTTCGCGAAGGGCTTCCACATATTCTTTGATCAGATCTCTTCCTGCAGGTGTATTGGTAACTTTATAATCTGTGTATTTACTGTCAAATAAACAGAAACCATCATGGTGTTTCGCAGTCAGAACCACATATTTCATACCTGCTGCCTTTGCCTCTTTTGCCCACTGTTTCGGGTTATAGTCTCTGGCATCAAATTCTTTCATAAACGGAAGGTATTCTTCCTCTGGCATCTCCTCTGTACTGCGTACCCATTCTCCTCTTGCAGGAATAGAATATAATCCCCAGTGGATAAACATTCCGAAACGGGCATCCTGATACCATTTCATACGTTCTTCATATTCTTTTCTGTTAAACTGATACATGATTTTTTATCTCCTTTATGTAAATGCAAATTCAATATCCAATCCTTTACATCTATACAATAATGTAATCCGGCAATACCAGAAGATGCTCACAGGTGTCATCTCCGGGCATCTTATTTATCGCTCTGTTACATTAATCTAAGCAGCATATCCCCGGTTCCTACATTGTAACCGCTGGTCGCATAAATCCCATTCAGGGTTCCATTCGTCACAATAATCAGCGGAAGTTTGTCCGGATCTACATACATGCGTCTTCCCAGAGTATTGATAATCTCTGAGAAATCATCATAATAAATCTGAATATTTTTTAACTTTGCAAGTGCTTTGGACAGTGTCGGTGTCTCCAGTGCTTCTTTACTTCTCACTACAAAAATAATCTGCTCTGCATATCCTGCGAAAGCCTCTTCCTGCTCCATCATTTCATTTAAGATATGCTCAGTAGGCTCTTTTTCTTCTTCCAGAAACATCAGGATATGTTTTCCGTCTGCTGTAAGGTCAGATGCTTTCACCTCTGTACCATCCTCAGTTTTCAGCATAAATTCCGGCATGGAAATATTCTCCAGCATATCCTCCAGATCTGCTTCCCTGAGTACCAGCTCAATCTCCTTTGTCTCTCCGGGCTGAATTTCAAAATGATATTCATTTGCAAACATATTTCCATTTGGAAGTCTGTTTGAAGTAAGAATCCTGTAGTTTCCGGATTCCAACGGCAGATTCAGAATCTGATCTTCGAAATTCTCTGCTCCCAGTTTCAGTGATGTATATCTTCCATTCTCCAGTTTTGCAATACTCCAGTTCTGGAAATATTTCCACTGTACAGTCTCTCCTGCTTTCAGGATCAGAGTACAGTTCTTCTCTGTTCTTGCAAGCACAGGAACGAATCTTCCGTTTTCAATATATTCCATAGAACGATCATGTGGATTCAGTCTTGCCGCTACTCCAAGGGTTCTCGCTATTGCAACAAACAGGATTTTCTTTGACAGGAAGCTTCTGTACAGGTCCTATGCATCCCGCCGGTGTTGTGATCACACTGGAACGCTCTTTCTCCGGTCTGGAAACAATTGCCTTCTCGATCAGATTCCAGATTATGGAAGGGTCATCTCTCAGCTCCTGTTTCTCAGTTCTGGAAAAATGCTTCTTAATCTCTCTTCTGTATTTCTGAAGAACTTCATCATCTACTCTTGGATTTAACACATAAGATACAAAGGTATCCTTTTTCATCATACCATGATATGGAATTGCCAGTTCCAGGTGTTCCTCCAGAACGTCACTGATACAGTCAGTTCTGTCTTTCTCTGTGAGAACCCTCAGGAGATCTTCTCTGTATGAGGCAGCAATGGCTTCTTCTATCCTGTTTACCTTTTTTTCCAGAAACGTTCACATTCCGGATTTGACCAGTTTCTTACTTTCTGCTCTCTGTGTGCATTGGCTGCTGCCAGACGCTTACTTCCCTTCGCCTTCTGTTCTAAGGTCGGCATGTCTGTATTTACAGGTGCATCATGAGGAGCAAATATATCTGCTGCTGTCCACTTTTCTGATTCGCCGTCATTTCTTTTATCCTGCGGTACCAGACAAAGTTCACAGTTATCTTCTTTCTCAGTGTTCATAACTGTTTCCGCATAGAACCACTCGCCGTCAGAACACATTCTTGCGGAAATATGCAGGCTCCCAAGTCCTGTTGTCAGTCTGGCAGTTCCCTTACTGTCTGTTTTCTTCTCTGCGATCGGTGCATATTCAGAGTAATTCAGTACTTCAAAAGAAACCTCTGCGCCCTCAGCCGGAGCTCCCTGTTCATCCTTTACGGATACTGTAATCTCCTTTGTAACAGCATATCTCTTCAATTCATTCAGCATAGTAACCATGCCGTCTTTGCCGATCACTTCTCCGTTCGGAATTTTTGTGTCAAATACACGGGAGTGAATCATCATCGCTCTGGAAGAAGCATTCGTAAACCATCCTTTATTCAGGATTTCTTCCGGCTCACATGCTCCAAGGAAATACCATTCACCGTCACACCAGATTTCTACCCATGCATGATTGTCATCACAATGAGACCATTTCGGCGCATACACCTGGCGCGCCGGAACGCCCACACTTCGCAGGGCATTCACTGTAAATACAGACTCCTCACCACATCTTCCATTACCTCTTCGATATACGGAAACCGCAGATAAAGTACGGTCATCTGTACAGTGATAGGTTGCTTCTTCGGCGCACCAGTAGTTCACTTCCAGGGCTGCCTCTTTAAAATTCATTCCCTGCGTTCTGGTTCCAATCTCTGTGCGGAAGAAAGTTCTGCAAGGAGCAATTTCTTCTTCATTTACTCTGTGGAACAGCACATAATTCAGGAAAATCTCTTCCGGGAGAGCCGCCACCTGCGGATTCTCTTTCCAAAGCTGCACACCGTTTTCAGCATAATCCAGGAATACTTCAAATGGATAATTTCCTATATCGCTGTATGGCATAAATGCGTATAAATATTTACATGCAAGCGCCACTTCCTCTGTACATTCCTGCATTTTTTTTATCTATAGCCGCAAAACCCACGGGGCAGGCTCTTCGCCTGCTCCAGGTAGCTCTTTTTCAATTCGATCCCTGTTCTCTTTCAAAAAATCTTCGGTTCTGCCATTATAATTCCTCCAGAACTTTCTTTGCGGCGCGGATATTATCTACATCCGTACGCCATATCTCATATTCACTAAGCATCGGGAGTCCCATATTCACTCCGTCTTTTTCTGAACTGCATCTCACTGTCGATTACTCTCTTACCAGTCATGTGATATGCTTTTTTATTCCTGTCAGAGAATAAAGCTGTCGGATCACCGATGCGCCGACACCGCTTCCTGCCTGGATTGTGATACGTCCACGACTCTTTTCCTCGAGTTCCCGCAAAAGATCAGCCCCCTGCAGACATACATTGCGCTGGCCTGAAGTAAGGATCGTATTGATTCCCAGTGAGATTGCCTGTTCCATTGTTTCTATTGGATCCACGCATACATCAAAAGCTCTGTGAAGGGTCACCGACATATCCCCTGCCGCCTCCATCAGTTCTTTCATCTGTTCCATGTTTAATGTGCCATCCGGCTTCAGCACCCCAAATACAACACCTTCGGCACCCATTTTCCTGAAATCTTCTACTGCATGCTTTATCATGAAAAATTCTGCATCTGTATAGCAGAAATCTCAACGCGGACGGATCAGGGCATGGATCCTGATATCCGAACGTTTTCTTATCTCATCAAAAAGCCACGGTCCCGGAGTGGTTCCGCCGATGATCAGGTTACCGCAGAGTTCCAGCCTGTCTGCGCCTCCCTCAACCGCTGCCATAGCAGATTCTACAGAATCTACACAGGCTTCCAAAATATATTCTTTCACGTACTTGCCTCCATCTTTTTCATTTAAGCCAGACAGATCATCCATTCTGCTGACTGATTTAACCAGATCTGATAAGTCCCCCGAAGACTTACCTGCATCAGAACAATTTCACCCCTGCTCTCTCCAGTGTACTCACGATCGTATCATCTGGAAAATTCATCCGTAAACAAATTTCCGCTGATATCATCAAAAGTATGCATTATTTTATAGGAATTCGTTTGAAAATAGAAATTTTATCCCCTTTTCCATAAACAAACATATTTTATGTCTGCTGCTGTGCACGGCTGCTTTTCTTTTGTCAATCCGTCCTCTACCCCCCAATGTAGTAATTGCACAATCAGTCATATCCACACCGCAGCTTCCTATAAATGCACGGTCAAAGCTATACTGCTTGATCACTTCTATCGTTGCAGCTCCCATAAATCCGTTTACTGTCTGGTACATTGTTCCCCCCGGTTACCGATTGCAGTAATAGACGGATTTGTGGCAAGAATCTGCAGGATATCTATCATATTACTCACCACTACCACACGCATATTTGACGCAGCAAGAAGCTTTGCCAGTTCAATATTTGTGGTAGAAATAATCAAGGAAAATTGTTTCGTTTATTCTTGATCAGTTTAAATGCTTTGGCTGCAATTGTTCTCTTTTTGTCAAGGTTAAACTGGCGTCTGTCTACTACATCTCTCTTCAGCGGATAATCCTGTGAAAGGATTGCGCCGCCGTAGGTTCTCTTTAATTTACCGGCGTTTTCAAGAATCTTAAGATCTTTTCGGATACAGTCTTCTGTGACCTGAAACATCTCACTTAATTCCTTAACCTTGACTTTTCCGTTTTCACGAAGGCATTTCTCTATTGCGCTTTGTCTTTCCTCAGTAAACATAGCCCCCTCTTTCCTCATCCATTCATGATAACCTGTATCTTTCAGTGAATCCTGTTTTCTTCACTGTTCATCTCCAGGTGTGATATTGTTATTTCGGAATTCCTATTCTGTAAGTTTTGGATAATGACATTTTACAATATGACCCGGTGCAATTTCAACAGGTGTCGGCACCTGTGTCTTACATTTTTCTGTACAATGTGGGCAGCGTGTATGGAACAGGCATCCGCTTGGCGGATTACTCGGACTTGGAAGATCACCTTTTAATGTAATACGCTCTTTCTTCACTTCCGGATCCGGGATCGGAACTGCGGAAAGAAGTGCTCTTGTATATGGATGTCTCGGGTTTGCATACAGTTCTTTCTTCGGAGCTGTCTCTACGATCGTACCCAGATACATAACACCGATCCTGTCTGAAATCATCTCAACGACACTCAGGTCATGGGAAATGAACAGATAGGTAAGATTAAAGTCTTTCTGTAACTGCTGCAGAAGATTTAATACCTGCGCCTGGATAGAAACATCCAGCGCTGATACCGGCTCATCTGCGATGATAAGCTTTGGCTGTACAGTCAGTGCTCTGGCAATTCCGATACGCTGGCGCTGACCACCGGAGAATTCATGCGGGTAACGCTCTCCATGAGACGGGCTTAATCCTACAGTGCCGAGAAGTTCATGTACTTTCTTAAGGCGCTCTCCTGCGCTCATGTTTGTGTGGATCAGAAGTGGCTCACCGATAAGATCCTGAACTTTCATTCTCGGATTCAGGGAACCATACGGATCCTGGAAAACCATCTGAATATCAGAACGCAACGGACGCATTTCCTTCTCTGAAAGTCTGGAGATTTCTTTTCCTTCAAACCAGATTTCACCGGAGTCAGGTGTGATCAGATGATCGATCAGTTTACCTGTCGTGGATTTACCACAGCCGGACTCGCCTACCAGCGAAAAAGTTTCACCCGGATAAATATCAAAAGATACGTCATTTACCGCATGGACAAATTTCTTCTTGCTGAACATTCCTCCGTTTGCCTGGAATGTTTTCTTCATATTCTTTACTGATAATAACGGCTCGCTCACAGGTTACGCCTCCTTTCCGGTTTTGTTGAGCAGATGGCATCTGCATTTTTCTGGTGCCTGCTTCGTTGATATCTGCAAGCTCCGGTTCCTGCTGATGACAGATATCCATTGCATATTTACATCTCGGTGCAAACTTACATCCTTTCGGCATTACGGACAGATCCGGTACACTTCCCGGGATGGACGGAAGAGATTCCACACCACTTCCAAGTTTCGGTACAGAACCGATCAGCCCCTGTGTATATGGATGTTTCGGATCTGCAAAAGTTCCTGCACAGGCGCTTCTTCTACGATTCGTCCGGCATACATAACAACAACTCTGGAACACATTTCAGCGACAACACCAAGGTCATGTGTGATCATCAGAATGCCTGTATTCTTCTTTGCCCTGATGTCCTCCATCAGCTCCAGGATCTGTGCCTGAATGGTAACGTCAAGGGCTGTAGTCGGCTCGTCTGCGATGAGAAGCTCCGGCTCACAGGACATTGCCATAGCGATCATAACACGCTGACGCATACCACCGGAAAGCTCATGAGGATACATCTTATAAACGCCCTCACTGTTGGCAATTCCAACCAGCTTCAGCATTTCGATGGTTCTGGCCTTTACCTGCTCTTTGCTCATATCCGGATTGTGAAGCTTGGTGATCTCATCAACCTGCTCTCCAATGCGGAATACCGGGTTCAGTGCAGTCATAGGCTCCTGGAAAATCATGGAAAGCTCATTTCCGCGAAGCTTCTGCATTTCACTTGTAGGAGTATTTACAATATTGTAAACCTTGTCTCCGGTATTAAAAACGGATTTCTCCTTCTACAGTCTGTCCCTGAGGACGCTGTACCAGCTGCATAAGGGAAAGGCTAGTTACAGACTTTCCACAACCGGATCTCCAACAACACCAACTGTTTTTTCCCTGAGGAATTTCAAAGCTTACACCATCAAACGGCTTTAACAGTTCCAATATCTGTAAAGAAATAAGTATGAACATTGTCAAACTCAACTACGTTTTCCGGATTCTTCATGGTAGTGATATACTCTGACTCCGGAATATTCTTTCTGTTTCTCTTCTTCTCTATCTCATTGGTGATCTTTCGATTCTCTTTGGAGATTCTTTTGGTTTCCTTAGCTGAGATATAGTTTGCGTTTTTCTTACCAAATAATGCCATATTCGCACCTACCGTTTCATTTTCGGGTCAAATGCATCACGAAGACCATCACCCACAAAGTTAAATCCAAGAACGGTCAGCAGGATTAAGAATCGGCCGGGATCCATACGAACCAGAAG
>ENA-OQCD01000196-OQCD01000196.1-human-gut-metagenome-genome-assembly--contig:-NODE-196-length-16255-cov-2.053633_pt1 | contig 16255 bp, 19 predicted proteins | sample MGYA00242755_ERZ504571 | MGnify/ENA primary metagenome ERZ504571 (study PRJEB26092, sample SAMD00036274) | human gut metagenome | host: Homo sapiens | study: EMG produced TPA metagenomics assembly of...
CCACAAGCTGCCGCCGACCAGCTCAAGCTGTACACCCTGATCTGGCAGCGCACGGCTGGCCTGCCACGATGGCCGATGCGACCGGTTCCACCGCCACCGTGCGTCTGTCCTCGCCGACCGAATCCGACGGCGAGGCCATGTTCCAGCGTCCGGCACCGTCATCGAATTCCCCGGCTTCATGAAGGCCACCGGCGAGGGCCGCCGTAGCGTTGCCGACGCGAAGAAGAGCGCCGAGGCGGCGGGCGTGAAGATTGGCGATAAGGCCGAAAAGTCTGCGAAGGCTTCGAAGAAAACCGATGACAACGTTTCCCTGCCGCCGATGCAGCCGGGCGACGAGCTTGCCGCCGTGGACGTTGCCGCGGACGGCCACGAGACCCAGCCGCCGGCGCGCTACACCGAAGCGTCGCTCGTCAAAACGTTGGAACAGAAGGAAATCGGCCGTCCGTCCACGTATGCGAGCATCATCTCCACAATCATCGACCGCGGGTACGTGTACGAGCGTGGCCGTGCGCTGATCCCGTCCTGGCTGGCGTTCTCCGTCACCAAACTGCTCGAAACGAAGTTCCCGAAGTATGTGGATTACGAGTTCACCGCCGATATGGAAACCGGCCTCGACCAGATTGCTGGTGGCCATGAGACCGGCAAGGCGTGGCTGACCCGCTTCTACTTCGGTTCCGGCGATGGCGCGGCCCAGTCCGCCGACGAGGCGCATGAGGGCCTGCAGCAGCAGGTGGCGCAGCTTGGCGAGATCGACGCGCGTGAGATCAACACCATCGATATCGGCGATGGCCTGCACGTGCGCGTCGGCCGTTATGGCCCGTATCTTGAGGACATGAAGCATCTGGATGCGGAAGGCAATCCGAAGCGCGCCTCGCTGCCGGATACGCTCGCTCCGGATGAGCTGACCGTCGAGGTCGGCCACGATCTGATTGAAAACCATTCCGGTGGGCCGCGTGAACTGGGCAAGGACCCGGTGTCCGGCGGCACCGTCGAGGTACGCAATGGCCGGTTCGGCCCGTACGTGGCGTTGGTCATGCCGAGCGCGGAAGATGCCGGCGATACCGCTGCCGAGTCCGCCGCAGGCAAGGCGGGCAAGACGAAGCGTTCCGGCGGTAAGAAGGCGGCTTCCGACCGTCCGAAGATGGCGTCGCTGTTCAAGACGATGAGTCCCGAATCGCTGACATTGGAAGACGCGCTGAAACTGCTGAGCCTGCCGCGCGAAGTCGGCTCCTACGATGAGGCGAACGCCGAAACCGGCGAGATGCAAACGGTTACGGTCATGGCCAACAATGGCCGTTACGGCCCGTACCTGACCAAGACCGGTGCCGACGGCAAGTCCGACACGCGTTCGCTGGCTTCCGAAGACGAGATCTTCACCGTCGACTTGGAGAAGGCCAAGGAACTGTTCGCGCAGCCGAAGTACGGACGCGGTCGTGGACGTGGCGCGGCCAAGCCGCCGTTGCGCGACTTGGGCACCGATCCGGAAACCCAGAAGCACGTGACCATCAAGGACGGCTTCTACGGCGCGTACATCACCGACGGCGAGACAAACCGTACACTGCCAAAGCAGTATGCGCCCGAATCGATCGAACCGGCCGAGGCGTTCCGCCTGCTGGCGGAGAAGCGCGCGCAGGGGCCGTCGAAGCGTCGTGGCCGCAAGACGCTGCGAAGGGAGCCAAGAAGGGCGCTGCCAAAGGAGCGAAATCCGCGAAGAAGGTGAGCGCGACCGAACAGGCGCGTGCCGACCGCCGTGCCAAGGTGCGTGAACTGGCCGACAAGGGTTGGGCGAATACGCGTATAGCGAAGGAGATCGGCTCCACCGCGTCCACCGTGAAGGCTGACGTCGACTGGCTGACCGCCAACGAAGGCTACGCGCGTCCTGAAGTCGTTCCCGCACGCTGACGTTATGCGGCGCGCGAAACGTCGCACGATCTGATGTTCCGCAAGACAATCGGCATCGTGCGACACCAAGCCGTGGGCCGAATGGCCGGGCACGGCAGGGGCGCACGGTACAGTGAAAGGCATGCAGGGCACTTTTTATCTCGTTTGAAGGCGTTGACGGCGTGGGCAAGACCACGCAGGTCGAACGGTTGCGCGCATATGTTGAATCTCAGGGCCGCGAATGCGTGGTCACGCGCGAGCCGGGCGGCACCGCATTGGGCGTGGCGATTCGCAAAATGCTGTTGCACGGCGTGGATACGGGGGATGAGAACGATTGTGCCGACATCGCCCCGCGTACGGAGCGCTGTTGTTCGCCGCCGACCGCGCGCAGCACGTCGCGGAAGTGATTCTGCCCGCTCTGCAACGCGGCGCGGTGGTCATCACCGACCGGTATCTCGATTCCTCTTTGGCGTACCAGGCGGGCGGCCGCGAGCTGACGGCCGCGGAAATCCGAAACCTGAGCATGTGGGCCACGAACGGTCTGCTGCCGGAACGCACGTATCTGCTGGATATGGATCCGGCGCAATCGCATGCGCGGCTGCAGCATGCCGAAGACCGCATGGAGGCGGCCGGCAACGACTTCCAGCGTCGCACACGCGTCGCGTTCCTCGACTTGGCTGAACGTGAGCCGGAACGGTTCCACGTCATTGACGCAAGCCAGTCCATCGAAGACGTGTGGGCGCGTATCAAAGCCGATTTCGACACCGTGAGCACCGCTGACGGGGGTATCGCATGAGCGTGTGGAACTCCATAGTAGGCCAAGCGCAGGTGGTCGAACAGCTGAAGGCCATCGCCAGCGGCGACCCGAAGGCCATCGCGCAGTCGTGGCTGATCTGCGGCCCTCCCGGATCGGGCCGTTCCAACGTTGCCCGCGCGTTCGCCGCCGCGCTCGAAAGCCCCGATCATGGCCTGAACGATGAGCCGACCAAAACCACCGAGCAGGTGCTTGCCGGCACCCACCCCGACGTGAGCGTGCTGGCCACCAACAAAGTGACCATCGGCATCGACGAGGTGCGTGACATCATCACCACATCCGAGCAGATGCCCGGCACCGCGCCGTGGCGCATCATCATCATCGAAGACGTCGACCGCATGATGGAACGCACCACCAACGTGCTGTTGAAGGAAATCGAAGAGCCGAGCCCGCACACCATCTGGCTGCTGTGCGCGCCCAGCGCCCAAGACGTGCTGCCGACCATCCGCTCGCGCACGCGCATCGTCAACTTGGCCGTACCGTCCAACCAGGCGGTGGCGAAATTCTTGGAATCGCAAGGTTTCGAGCCGAATATCGCGGCGCGTGCGGCACGATTGTCGGAGGGGCACATCGGCATCGCGAGCCTGTATGCCAAGGACGAACGCGTCATGACGGACCGCGACGAGCTCATCGTCGGCGTGCTCGGCTTGCATCGCGCGTCGGATGCCGTGCTATTGGCCGGCAACCTCATCGACAACGCGAAGGCGCAGGCCGAAGCGGAAGTAACGTCAAAGCGTCCGAAGCGGAAGCCGATTTCCGCCGCATCAACGGGCTCGGACCCAAAGACCGCATACCCCCGAAACTGCGTGGCGCATACAATGCGATCGCCAAAAAAAAAAAGACGAGCTCAAACGGCGCGCCACCAGACTCACGCGTGACGTGCTCGATCGTGCGCTCAATTCGGTCGCCAGCATCTACCGTGACGTGGCGGTGCTGCAGAACAACGCCGAGGACGCGGTGGGGCTCATCAACCTCGAAAACCGTTCCGCCATCACGGAATTGTCGGTACGGCTCGACCGTACGGGGGCCGTGCGCCGGCTGGAGGACATCGCCACCGCGCGCCGCAGGCTCAACGGCAACGGCAATCCGGTTTTGGTGTTCGAAGCGCTGTTCTGCGCGCTGATTCCGTGATTTTCGTAAATTTCCAGTAATTACCGGCGATTCGATTCGCGATTCACTGGCGGAACACCGAGGAATCCCGCACAATAAGCTGCGGGGCAAGCATGACACGGGGCGCGCGCACGCTGCCGCCTGGCGCAGCAGCCGTCTCCGCCGCGCCTCCGGCAGGACCGGAAGCCAGCAATCGTAAGCATTCCGACACAATACGCTCAAACGGCGCACGCACCGACGTCAGTCGAGGCATGGTGGTACGCGCGATGGCGGAATCATGGTAGCCGACCACCAGCACGTCCTCCGGCACGCGGATTCCCAACGCGTCGAACGCACCATCACGCCGAACGCGATCGCATCGTCGGCGCAGACCACGGCTTCCGGCTGTACGAGCGGCCCGTTGAACAGCCGCATGGCGCAATCGAAACCGCGCTGCACGGTACGTTCGCCGAACTGGTTCCAGTTTTTCGCTGGTGGCAAGCCCGTAAGTGCGCATATGCGTGTGGAATGTGGCGAACAGTTCCGCCGATTCGAAGGAGATTTCCTTACCGGCATGTATGCCACGGATGCGATGCCACGTTCAGCCAAATGCCCGATCACGATTTCCATGGCTGCGTTTTTCGTCGACGCTCACCATGGATGTGCGGAACGAGCATTGGCGGCCGCCCACCTGCACGATCGGCAATGTGGAGGCGTAATGTTCAAACTCTGCGGAAAGGTAGGCCTCCCAGGCGGGCAGTACGATCAGACCGTCAACATGGCGGTCTACCAACGACTCGATGCGTTGAATCTGCGTGGCCTGATCGCCGCCGATGCCCAGCAGCAGTTGCTGCGAATCCACGTCGATGACGGGTTCGATTTCGTCAAGCAGCTGCGCACAGAACGGGTCGTTGGCGGTCGGAATCACCAGGCCGATGGTGTTGGTGACGGTGCTGCGCAACGCGCTCGCCGCATAATTGACCGAATAGTTGAGGTGTGCCGCGGCCGCTCGCACGCGGCGTGCGATGTCGTCGTCTTTGGTGCGTTTGCCGGAAAGAACGCGGGAGACGGTGGCGATGGAGACGTTGGCCAGCGCTGCGACGTTCGTGATCGAACTGTTCGCCGAAGTTGCCGAAGCCGAAGCGTTGTCGGTTGTACGTGCCATGCTCTCCTCACCACAAATATTCGAAATGCTCGGAAAAACTCGGATTATTCGAATTACTGCCGTATCTCAATCGCGTATTCAAGAATAAAACAGCCACCCGTCGAAAGCGGCAGGTGGCTGAAAGCAAGTATCGCAAGTATCGCAATCATGCATGTTTGCATTGCGATTCCATAATTGCGATGCAATAACTGAAGATTGTTGAATATCTTGCGAAATTCTGAAATCTTCAGCAAGAGGAAGATCACTCGGCGTTGACGAGGATGTTCAGCAGGTTGTCTGCCACGGTTTCGTCATCGGCGCCCTGCACGTCGATGACCACGGAATCGCCCTGCTTGATGCCCAGGCCCATGACGGACAGGATGGAGTTAGCCGGAACCGGGTTGCCGCCTTCCTTGGCGATGGTGACGGTGCAGCCGGAGGCGGTGACGGCCTGGGTGAACTGTGCGGCCGGACGGGCGTGGATGCCGACGGGATCGTTGATGACGGTGGTGCGGGTTGCCATGATGGACACTCCTTTGAGTCGTGTGTTGACTGATTTTTGGTTGTGTTATTTGAAAGTCGTGCTGCTTGCCGAGCGAAATGCCTCGGTGCGCCGCTAATAATTACTATAGCACCTCTTTTCACGAAACGCAGAAAACGTTTTACCGGTTGTGTGTTGCGGCTTAAAGTGTGTATACTGTGCGCAGGCTGAAAATGATTTACCGGCAAAGACGGTGGGAATCATGCAGTAACTCGACGCGCAAAGCAAGCGCGGAAAATCACAACAACAAACGTTCGGTTCGCGTTCCCTTCGCGGGCAAACAACAAAACAAGGAAACAGGTCAAAGGAGTTCACATGATTATCAAAGGTGTTGGCATTGGTCGCGGTGTTGCAGTCGGCCCGGTCATCCGTATGGCGCAACCACTGCCGGAACCGTCGGACGCTCCGCGTGCGGAAGGCATTGCTGCCGAAAGCGAAATCGCCCGCGTGAAAAGTCCCTCGCACTGGTGAACGCCGACCTGAACCGTCGTGCTGAAGAGGCCGCCAAATGGTGACGAAGGTGCCAAGCAGGCTGCTCCGATTCTGCAGCTGTCGCCATGTTCGCTTCCGATCCGTCGCTGGCTGAATCCATCAAGGGTCTGATTCAGCAGGGTAAGACCGCCGAACGTGCAGTGCTCGAAGCTCGCCGCAGTGGAAGACATGTTCCGTGCCATCGGTGGCTATCAGGCTGAGCGTGCCGCCGATCTGCACGATGTCGGACAGCGCGTGATCGCCGACCTTATGGGCGCTCCCGCTCCGGGCTTGCCGCAGAGCGAAACCCCGTTCGTGCTCGTCGCCGAAGACCTGTCCCCGGCCGACACCGCCGCGCTCGACATGAGCAAGACCCTGGCCATCGTCCACCTCCCAGGGCGGTCCGACCTCCCACACCGCCATTCTGCGCGCGCCCGTGGCATCGTCGCGGTCGTCTCCGCCGCCGAAGCCGCCGAACTTGAGAACGGCACCAACGTCATCGTCAACGCAGCCAAGGGTGAGATCGTGGTGAACCCGAGCGAAGACGAGATCGCCGCCGCCGAAGCCGCCAAGTCCCGTGCCGCCGCAGCCAAGGAACTGCGTGGCAAGCCGGGCGCCACCAAGGACGGCCATCTGATTCCGCTGCTCGCCAACGTCGGTAAGCCGTCCGATGCCGCGAAGGCGCTGGAATACGGCGCGAAGGCGTTGGCCTGTTCCGTACCGAATTCCTGTTCATCGGCAACTCCGAGCCGCCGAGCGTCGAAGAGCAGACCAAGGCCTACACCGAGCTGCTCAGCCAGTTCCCGGGCAAGAAGGTCGTGATCCGCATGCTCGACGCCGGCGCCGACAAGCCGCTGCCGTTCCTGACTCCGGAAGACGAGCCGAATCCGGCCCTCGGCCTGCGTGGTCTGCGTACCCTGCGCGCCCACATGGACGTGCTCGAAGGCCAGCTCAAGGCGCTCGCCGCCGCCGACGCCGCAACCGACGCGAACCTGTGGGTCATGGCCCCGATGGTCGCCGACCAGCATGAGGCCGACTACTTCGTCAAGCTCGGCAAGAGCTTCGGTCTGAAGTTCGTGGGCGCGATGGCCGAAGTGCCGTCGATCGCCCTGATGGCCGACAAGGTGGCTGACGTGGCCGACTTCGTGTCCATCGGCACTAACGACCTGACCCAGTACACCCTTGCCGCCGACCGTACCCTCGGCTCCGTGGCCAACTATCAGACCGCATGGCATCCGGCGGTGCTGCGCGCCATCAAGATGATCTGCGACGCGGGCAACGCCCAAGGGCATGCCGGTGGGCGTGTGCGGCGAGGCCGCGGCCGATCCGGATCTGGCGGTCGTGCTGGCCGGTCTCGGCGTCAACTCGCTGTCCATGACCCCGGTGGCGCTGGACGATGTGCGCGCCTCCCTCGCCGAAGTCACCTTCGAAGAGGCCAAGGCCAAGGCGGCTGCAGCCCTCAATGGCGACTTCTACAAGCCGGCCGAGTGATTTCCCTTCTTTCCTTCACTCGGCTATTCCGGACTTTGCGGCTGCGTCATCGCGGCCGCAGGGTTCCGCCACTGCAAATGTGCCTATGAGAGCGATTCGGTTCTGATAGGCCCTGTTTCCCGGAATGACCCCGTTCCGTGCGATCGCCGCGCGGACGGGGTCGTTTCGGTTGCGGGTTGTGTCGATTGCTGCGATTGCGTCGATTGCGCCACCGGCGTAGACGCGTCATACGGCCGCGCCGCGTCACGCGCATGCGCGATACTGGAAGCATGAAGATTTCCGCAGATTTCACCGTCATTCCCGACGCGTTCGCCAAGGCGGCGCCGCCTGAGAACTGCATCGACGGCACTCCGATCGTTTCCTTCCCCTTCTATATCGACGAGCTCGACCCGTCCGTGCAGTTTCTGCATTGGGAATTCGTCGATCCTGATTCCATTCCGGTGTGCGGTTTCCAGTGGAACCATTGGTCGCTCGCCAATCTGCCCGTGGACGCGCTGATGTACGATTTCAACGATTCACATGCATTGGCGATTCCGGCCGATTTTTCCCGCACGGTTTCCGCGATGATTCCCGAGACGGTGCAGGGACGCACGTCCGCCGCATCGCCGTTGTTGAAAGGCCGTAGCGACGATCCCGCCGTCACCATGCGTTACAACGGTCCGTATCCGCCTGATCGGGATCACGAATACTACCTGCACGTATGGGGCACCACCGCGCTCTCAATGGTCTCAATCAAGGCTTCTGGCTCAACGAGATGGAACGCGCGTTGCGTAATTCCGGTGCGATCGCGGACCAAGGCGCTATCTTCCTGACCGGCAAGGCGTGACCGGCGAAACCGGCGAGAACAGCCGGCAAGGCGCAAACCGCGTAATCGCAAGATAATACCAAAGAATACCGCAAACGTAAACAAAACAAACGAAAGGAACCTACATATATGGCATGCACCACGATTCTGGTCGGCAAGGACGCAAGCTATGACGGATCGACCATCATCGCCCGCAATGAGGACAGCGCGAACGGCGAATTCTGCCCGAAGCGCTTCATCGTCGTCAAGCCGGACGAGCAGCCGCGCCACTATAAGAGCGTGCTGTCCCATGTGGAAGTGGATCTGCCGGACGAGCCGTTGCAGTACACGGCCGTGCCGAACGCGGATCTGAAGGAAGGCATTTGGGGCGAAGCCGGCGTCAATGAGGCGAATGTGGCCATGAGCGCCACCGAAACCCTCACCACCAACGAGCGCGTGCTCGGCGCCGACCCGTTCGTGGAACTCACCCCAGCCAAAGGCAAGAAAGGCGAAGACGGCTACGAGCCGGAAGTGCCCGGCGGTATCGGCGAAGAGGACTTCCTTACCCTCGTGCTGCCGTATGTCAAGACCGCCCGCGAAGGTGTAACCCGTCTCGGCGCGCTGCTCGAACAGTACGGCACCTACGAGATGAACGGTGTCGCCTTCTCCGATGTGGATGAGATCTGGTGGCTTGAAACCGTCGGCGGCCACCACTGGATTGCCAAGCGCGTGCCGGACGAAGCATACGTGACCATGCCGAACCAGCTCGGCATCGACGAATTCGACCTTGACGATGCCCTCGGCGACCAGGAGGAGCATATGTGCTCCGCGGACCTCGGTGAATTCATCGAACGCAACCACCTCGACCTGGCCGTGGAGAACGTCACCCCCGTTCAATCCGCGTGACGCGTTCGGCTCCCACTCTGATTCCGACCATGTTTACAACACCCCCGCGCGCTTGGTACATGCAGCGCTTCCTCAACCCCGTACGACGAGCAGTGGACGGTCGGGACGCCGACCACCAGCCGACTTCGGACGACATTCCGTGGGCCCGCCAGCCCGATCGCAAGATCACCATCGAGGACGTGAAGTACGTGTTGAGCTCCCACTATCAGGGCACCCCGTACGATCCGTACGGCAAGCTCGGCGACCAGCATTCGCGCCACATGTTCCGTCCGATCGGCATCAACCGTCAGAGCCAGCTGTCCGTCATGCAGATTCGCCCGTACCGCCCGCAGGTCAACCGTGCCGTGCAGTGGATTGCCTACGGTTCCAACCCGTTCAACACGCTCGTGCCGTTCTTCCCGACGTCGACTCCACGCCGAAGTACCTCGAAGACACCACCACGCGCGTCACCTCCGAAAACTTCTACTGGGAGAACCGCATCATCGCGGCCCTGTGCGACGCCAGCTTCGCCGACACCGCCAACGCGGTGGAGCGCTACCAGGAGAAGACCGGCGGCATGGGCCACCGCATGGTAGCCGCCACCGACGAGCAGATCGACCGACTGGTGGAAGGCGTGGTCGACGAATTCGACGCCGAAGACGAGATCGGCGACGTGCAGCCGATGGAACCGGACGAAATCATCGAAGCCGTGCGCAACGGCGAAGCCCGCGAAGTGCTCGCCGCCGCCAACGAGACCATGGCCGCGCAGCTCAAGGAGGAAACCGACAAGCTGCTCGACTCCGTGCTCTACACCACCAGCATGAACATGAAGAACGGCTTCCACATGTCCGACTTCTGATCGTTCCCTGATGGGATGGCCGGTATTTTTCCGCGATTGCATATCGTTGCATAACGCCGGAAATACCGCCAAGATCAACGGCTCCCCGCACTGCGCTCGCCACCGTCCGTTTCCGTATGACGGCCGGACGGCGTCCGCTGTATGGGAGCCGTTTTCTATTGCTGACGCTCGTTCACTAGAATGTTGCTTATCTGTGTTGTTCCGGCCATGTTCGGCGCTCGACGCCGCCTGGCGGAAGGCTTCAAGAAAGGACTCCAGTGACCAGCATTGAGGATTTCACCAGCCAGTACGGCTTGGTGCAGAAGATTGATGCATTCGGCTATCTCGATTACCTGAAGAGCAATCCCGATGCGCCGCGCAAGCACGGCAAGGTCGTGCTCGTCACCGCCGATACCCCGCTGAAGGCGTCTCGCGGCGAGGGCAAGACCACCACCACGATTGCGTTGATCGATGCGTTGCGCGAACGTGGCATCGCGCGGCAGCGTGCTGCGCCGGCCGAGCATGGGCATCGACCGCAGCCGGTTCCAAGGGTGGCGCGTCGGGCGGCGGCAAGGCTCCCTGACCCACCCGGAGCTGATCGACTGGGGTCTGTGCGGTGAAATGGGAGCCATCGAGGCCGCCCAGAACCTGTTGGTCTCCTTTGCGGAGAAGGCTGTTGACGACGGCAAGCTGGACACCATTCTCGTGCCGCGCGTCTCCGAAGTGCCGTCCCGTTCCCTGCGCCAGATCGCAGTGGACCGTGGCAAGGGCGACGTGGCTGAGCGCGTGGTGCTCACTCCGACCTGCGAGCTATGCAGATCGTTGTGCTGTCGCGTTCCATGGATGAGATTTCCGAGCGCGTTGCCAAGATGGTCGCCGGCACGAAGGATGGAAAGGCCGTGACCTTCGGTGAATTCGTTGATCTGTGGCGTATCACCGGCATCCTCGGCGACGCCGTGAAGCCAGCCAAGACAGAGACCGTGAACGGTTCTCCGGTGTACGTGCACGGCGGCCCGTTCGCCAACGTGTCCATCGGCATTCCGACGCTGGTTTCCGTGGAAATGGCGTGCGCGCTGCATGACGTGGTCATCGTCGAAGCCGGTTATGGTACCGACGCAGGCGCGCAGAAGTGGCTTGACATAGCCTGCCGCGAATACGACGCGCAGTGGCCGTCCGCAGCCATCGTCGTGACCCGCGCTTCCACGTGGCGCGACGATCCGGATCTGGCATGGCGCTACCCGTTCCACGTCCAGCGCTCGAAGGTCTTGATATTCCTACCTTCCCGCTTATCAACCTGTGGGATGGCGAGGATGATCAGATTCCGGCGCTCAAGGACACCGCCAAGGAACTGGAATTCCGCGACCCGATCATCGGCAACCTGTACCGCGACGGTGGCGACGCGCTCGCCCGCAGCTCGATGCGTTCGTCGATGCCGTGACGAACGGTTCTATGCCGGCCGAACCGCACAGCCACAAGGGCATGGCTCTGGTGGAGAACGTGCGTTGGGTCGCCGAGAACGCGTATGGCGTTCCATCTGACCGCGTGATTTTGAAGGACGGTTTCGCCGAATCGCTGGCCGCGGCTCAGAACCTATGCGCCAGCGCGGGCATCGACTTCGGTTCGCTTGCTTTGGTCGCCGTGAAGTCCCCGGCCACCATGACCGACAATGACCGCGCTCCGGAAACCGAGCGTACGGTGACGCTAAAGAAGGTCGAAGTGCATTCCGGTGCCGGCCTGGTGCACGTGAACCTCACCACTCGCTGACCACCCGATGCCGAAGATCGTCTGATTTTCTTGCGATTGCGCCGCGTGGCGGTACGTCCCGTACCGTCGAGGGCGCTCGCTAATCGTTGATTCGGCGTAAATACAAAGCCGCTGGTCCCGTTCGGGCCGGCGGCTTTTTTCGTGGGTGATACCTTTACGTTGTCCGTTTGTGGGTGCGGGCGTGCTTGCATGTGCGCCCCCTTTTGCTCACGAGTTGCGGAATGGGGCGATTTTTCTCTCTTATGAGCAAAAGGGGGTATGATTACTGACGATTTTGCTGGTTTTCATACCCCTTTTCGCTCACGTCCCGTAGAAAAGGCCCGTTTCTCGCTTTTGTGAGCGGTCGGGGGTGCTGATATTGCGATTTCCCTGCCGTAGTCAGGCGAGCTTCCTAGACGTGCTTCCCGTAGGTGAGGTGAGAGGTTTGCAATATGGGCAACCTCGAAGGAACGGTGGAAACTTCGTCAGAAGTTTCCACCGTTCCAGCCCCAGTCAGTCGTGGCGGTGTAGCGGATGTAAGTGCGGTCGGCCGGAATGCCCAGCTCCTTGCCCAGCGCGGCCATGATCTGCTCGGTCAGCTTCTCCCAGGCGGAACCCGGCACGGAACGGCCGAACACATTCACTTCCACGTATGCGGCTGGCTTGGAATCGTCACCGCCGAAATAAATCGGCATATTGTCTTCGAACGGGCACATCAGCCAGCCTTCAGACTTGCCGGGAACGGCAGAAATCGCCTTGCCGTAGGCGTCTTCAGCGCCTCGCGCTGCCCAGGGGTGGTGGATACGGAAACGTGCGTGTGGATGACTGGCATTGCTGCTCCTTGCAATCGTTGAAATATATTGTTCTTCGTTACCCAAGTTTAGGTGGTCTGCGCGCGAGTGTTAAATATCCCGTGTGAGAAAACTGATTGAACAGCTTATGAAATTCGGCATTGTGGGTGTGATCGCCTTCATCATCGACTGGGGTATTCTAAACATTCTCGTCGGCGCCTTCCACATGCACAACGTGCTCGCCGCCACCATCTCGTTTATCATCTCGTTGATCTTCAACTATGTCGCCAGCATGAAGATGGTGTTCAAGCACCGTGAGGACATGGCTCGCTGGATGGAGATCGTCATCTTCGTGGTCGGCGCGGTGATCGGCCTGTTTATGAACGACGCCATCATCTGGATCTCCACGTACGGCATGAACCATGATGCGTATGTCTCTCAAAGCGCCGAATATCTGATCCGTACCAACGTGGGCAAGCTTATCGCCACCGCCGTGGTGATGGTGTGGAACTTTGTGACGCGCAAGTGGTTGTTGGACGATACGCATACCAACGCCACGAACCGTCTGAAGAAGAAGGAAAACCGCCTGACTCCGGAACAGCTGGAAGCCAAGTGGGAGAACAGCTTCTCGCACAAGCTGGGCGTCTGGTCGCTGGAGCACACGCCGAAGGGCTGGCCGAAGTAGCTGGCGGCGTTTTCGTATACGGCATACGAAAAGGCGCGTCCGAATCGGATTTTTATTGCGATTCGGACGCGCCTTTCTGCGGTTGGCGTACGTTTCCTGGGATTGCCGGCTCGTTTATACGGTTCACACACTCACGTTGGTAAGCGTCGCTGTTCGGTGGATTCTTTGATCTGCTTGAAACCAAGCATCGCGATCGCCAGCGACGTCAACGCCAACGCCGTCACCACGATGAAGCCGCCATGCGAGCCCATGCGGTCGATGAACTGTCCCCGCGATCGCGGAGCCCACCGAACCGCCGATCGAATTCATCGCGCCCATCCAGGCCATGCCTTCCGTGAAGCGCGTGGGCGGAACCAGGTGCAGCATCAGCTGGTTGCCGTTCACCCACGTCGGAGCCTGGCAGACGCCGATGCACAGGTAGATGATCATGATCACCCATAGATGCTTAGCGAACATGAATGAGCCGATGCCCAGATTCACCACCGCAAGGCAGAAGTAGAAACGTTTCCACAGCGGAATCTTCCAATTCTTCGCGCCGTACACAAGTGCGCCGATCAGAGAGCTGAGCGAGAAACAGGCGAATACGAAACCGGTGTACTGCTTCATATGCGCTTCCGTGGCGAATGCAACAATCGAAATGCTGGCAGCTGACTGGAATGCCCCCAGGCCGAACCACGTCACACACACGGCGATCAGGCCTGGCCCCCAAATCGATTCCTTGCGGCCTGCCGCAATATCCGTGGCGGCCTTCTGCATCGCGGCCTTCACCTCAGCGGCCGTCTTGCCTTCCGCACGAGCCTTGTCGCGCGCGTATTCTACCGCCGCTTCGGTTTGCAAAGCCTTGGAACGAGCAGCCTCGCGCTCTCGGTATTCTTTACGTGTCATGCCGGCTTCACGAGCCAACTGCGTCTGCGATTTCGGTTCGGTAGAAAGTTCCGTGAGGAACATCAGCGCGCCGATCACCACGCACATGCCGGTGAACGAGAACGCCAGCAGTCCGGAGATCACGGCCAATGTGGACGCCAGCGGATTGCCGATAACCCACATGCACTCGTCGAATACGCCGGACAGCGACAGCGCACGGTTCGTCTTCTCCGCATCGCCCTTGAGCAGCGTCGTCCAACGTTGACGGCTCATCGCGCCCCACGGCGGAATCGCGGCCATGAACGGCACTATGCAGAACAGGATCCACGACGGCACGCGTGCGGTGATGCAGGAGACCAGCGCGATCGCCGCCACCATCCACACGATGATTGTGGGAATCGACACCTGCCGTTGACCGAATTTGTCGACCAGCTTGCCGAGCACCGGGCTCGCCACGGCCAGCGCGATCGCCTGCACGGCCGTCAGCGCGCCCGCCAGCGAATAGTTGCCGTAGTAATGCTGCACGGAAATCGTGATCGTCATGCCGACCATTGGGAACGGCATGCAGGCGATTACCGATCCGACGGAGAATCGCGCGGTGTGCGGTATGCGAAGCAGCTCCGCATACCCTCCGAAAAGACGTTGGCCGATGTCTTTGACGCCGACGAGGACATTGTTGGTCATGCTTGCCGCTCCTTTCCGCTCACGGTTTCGCTCGTGACGTCCGCAGCTTTGCGTCGCGTGCGGACTGATGGTGGTGGTTCCCCTGAATTATTGGTTAACCGCTTCCGATACCAGCTCGCTGCCCCAGTCGTCCGAACACGTCAATCGATTGACATGTTTGACATGCCGCACACGGGGGAGAAAGGTGGGATGGTGCGTGTTGTTTGTGTGTCTTTGTTGACCAAGGCAACTTTATGCGCAGGTACCGTCGTGACACGCGGTACATTAGGGCAGGAACCAATATTCGAATCGACGAATTTTTTCACAGGGCCGGCGACCGGCGAAACGTGCTGAGCCAGCACGTGGCCGGCAGGTCCGAAACGCAAGAAAGGCGGCCAATATGCCGGCGACAACCATCCATTTCGTGCGCCACGGCAAAGTGGAGAACCCCGGGCACCTGCTGTACGAGCGGCTGCCCGGTTTCCACCTGTCCGACGTGGGCGTGCGCATGGCGCAGGCCACCGCGCATTACATCGCGGTCAGCCCGCAGCTGAACACCGTATCCGCCGTCTACTCGTCGCCGCTGGAACGCACGCGCGAAACGGCGGGGGAGATCCTCGAATCGCTGAATTCGGTACGTGGATTGCGCGGCGAGGAACCGCTGGAGCTGCAGACGGACGAACGCCTCATCGAAGCGCGCAACGAATTTCGCGGCAAGCGTATCGGCTTCGGCGAAGGCGCGCTGTGGAAGAACGGCAACTGGAAGCTGGTACGCAACCTGTGGAAGCCGAGCTGGGGCGAAAGCTACCAGTCGATCGCGCATCGCATGCAGGACTTCGCCTTGGAGAAAGTGGCGGAATATCCCGGCAAACAGATCGTGGTGGTCAGCCACGAATCGCCGATTTGGAGCTACCGGCACATGCTGGAAACGGGGCACCCCGAACACAACATGCTGTTGCGCCACACCGCGCTCGCTTCTATCACCTCCATCACTTACGATTGCAATACCGGGAAAATAATGTCCATTACGTACGCCGATCCGGCGGCGGACGTCGAATAATGTGAACCAAAACATGCGGTGGCTCAATCGCGGTCGGGGATGACTGCGGTTCGGGCCGGCCGCACGATATACAAGGAGAAGTATGTCTTTTGTATACGACCAGAAGGTCGTCGACTCGATGTACGGCTCGCACGTGGTCTCCATGGCAGTTGACTACGGTGTCGATCTGGTCAAGATGTGGCCGTTGCAAACGAACCAGGAACTGGAAAACGATGTCAAATATGCGGAGAACCTGCAGGTGATGTTCTCCGGCATGATGACGCAGGTGCTGCTGAAACGCTCCGAAGAAGTCGACCAGTCGGTTGCGGAAGCCGTATACGAAGGCATGGATGTGCTTCCCGGCGTCGATCCGGAAATCATCCGCACGCTGATGGACGCCAACCGCGCCTATGACGTGATGCCTCCTACCACGGGGTCGACGGCATCGAACTGTTCATGGAAACCGCCAGAATACTCGGCATCGACGTGGAGACCCGAATCGAAAAGGAAATCCAAGACCTCATGGAGAACC
>ENA-OQCD01000198-OQCD01000198.1-human-gut-metagenome-genome-assembly--contig:-NODE-198-length-16153-cov-4.916199_pt1 | contig 16153 bp, 17 predicted proteins | sample MGYA00242755_ERZ504571 | MGnify/ENA primary metagenome ERZ504571 (study PRJEB26092, sample SAMD00036274) | human gut metagenome | host: Homo sapiens | study: EMG produced TPA metagenomics assembly of...
TGCCCCCGAAGCACGATGCGGGTACCGCAACCCGACATTATCGAGCATTTTGGCAACGCAGATGCCGTGCCGCAGCCGCCGGAGCGGTGCTTAAGCCGTCAGGCGGGAATTGTGCGGTGTTGCCTTAAAAAACAGGCGGGGAAAGGAGCAAAATGGGCAAAAAATCAGGCGCAGACCGGATGTGGCATCGGGGTGCGCTGATAGGAAAGTTACGTGGAATAATTTATTATATGCTGTTGATGGTGAAACAATCGGTAGGGTGCGGTCACCCGACCGCGCCGGGGCAGTGAGGAAGCAAAAAATTAGGTTTGTGGCGGCGAGGCACCCATCAAAAAGGGCGCCAATACGTGGTCGAAACGATTCACAAATATTTTTAGGTCATCTAGCACAAAGTCCCGGAATGGTCAAGACCATTCCCTACAGGTTGGGTTATAATGTGTAACGGGCATAAAAACATGCATCCCGGGCGCACAGTGTGCGCCCGTTGCCTTGCGGAGGATGATGGGGTGAAATAGAGGCAAGGCCCGTCCGGGACGATGCGAACATCGTCCCCTACAAATGATTTGCAGAGTTTATCACCATCGGCAAGGTTTCTCCACGGCACGATGGAAACATCACGCCCGGACCAGAGCGACCGAGACATCGTTGACGTTGGTGCCGGTGGGGCCGGTGATGATCAGGCCATTGCATTTTTGCAGGGCATGGTAGGCATCGTTATCAGCCAGCGTGGCAAAGATATCGCAGCCCTGGGATTTCAGCGCGGCCTGGGTGGTGCTGTCCACAAAGCCGCCTGCGGCATCGGTGGGGCCATCGGTGCCATCAGAGCCAACGGAGAACACCGCGCAGCCATCCAGCCCGGCGATACCGGGAGCGGCGGCAAGGGCGAGCTCCTGATTGCGGCCGCCTTTACCGTGGCCGGTCAGATGCACCACTGTTTCGCCACCTGCAATCAGGGCAATACGGCGGCCCGCGGTGCGCTGGTAGCGCGCCATGTTGGCCCAGGAACACACCGGCTTCCCGGGCTTCGCAGCTCAGGCAGTCGGTCAAAATCAGCGGCTCATAGCCAAGGGTGCGGGCGGTGGCAGCGGCGGCGGCGCACAGCTGGCGCACGCTGCCGGTAATCTGGGTTTCTACGTTGTCCAGCGCTTTGGGCGTTTCCTGCTCCAGCAGGGTCAGCATCTGCTCCGTCATGGGCAGGTGGTATTTCTGCACGATCTCCTTGGCCTGTGCGCAGGTAGAACTATCCGGGTAAGCGGGGCCGGAGGCAATCATATCCAGCGGATCGCCAAGAATATCCGAAAGCACGATGGAAACTACATGGGCCGGGGCGCACAGTTGGGCAAAACGGCCGCCCTTTACGCCGGAAAAGCGCTTGCGGAGGGTGTTGATCTCTACAATATCCGCCCCGCAGACCAGCAGGTTGTGGGTAAGTTCTTCCAGATCCGCGGCGGGGATGAGCGGCTTTTCAAACAAAGCGGAACCGCCGCCGGAAAGCAGGAACAGCACGGTGTCCTGTGCGGTCAGCCCGCTGACGAGGTCCAGCGCCTGCTGGGTGGCGGTAAAGCTGTTCTCGTCCGGGATGGGGTGCCCGGCTTCCTGGATGGTAAAGTTGGCGATGGGGCCTTTGCTGTGGTCGTACTTGGTAATGACAATACCGGTATCAATGCGGGAACCCAGAATGCGGCTGGCGGCGCTGGCCATCTGCCAGGCACCCTTGCCGGCGGCAACCAGCACAACGCGCCCGGAACCGAAATCGCGTCCTTCCAGCGCTTTGCGGACGGCCTCGTCCGGCTGGGCGGCGGTGATGGCGGCCTGAATGATGGCGTCAGCATCTTGGCGGAGTTTAGACATAGGGATCACACTCTTTTCTGTTTTGTTTGTTGGTTCTTTTAATTTCTGTTATAACATGCAAATCAATCATTCAGCAATCGGCAGAACGTACAGAATTGGCGGTAAAATTTTGGCGGCACGGGGATGCCCGCACCGCCAAAAAAACAGAATTTTGAGGTTTTACAGGTCGCGGCCCAGCTTGATGCCGGTCAGGTGCTCGTAATACTGGGCAATGGCGCTGTGGTCCGCCTGGCCCTTGCCATTGCTGTGCAGCCACTGCAAAAATTTCCTGCACTTCGGCGGTCATCGGCACCGGGGCACCCACGGTGTGGGCGCAGTCCAGGGCGTTGTTCAGGTCCTTGATGTGCAGGTCAATCTTGAAGCCGGGCTTATCGTTGCCCTCGATCATCATGGGAGCTTTGGCGTTCATGACGGTGGAACCGGCCAGGCCGCCCTTGATGGCCTGGAACACCAGGTCGGGGTCAACACCGGCTTTCTGGGCCAGGGTCAGGGCTTCGGCCACAGCCTGGATGTTGGCCGCCACGATGATCTGGTTGGCCAGCTTGGTGGTGTTGCCTGCGCCGATGCCGCCGCACCGCACGGCGGAAGAACCCATGGCCAGCAGGACCGGTTTGAAGGTGTTGAAGACCTCTTCCTCGCCGCCGACCATGAAGGAAAGGGTGCCGTCAATTGCCTTGGGCTCGCCGCCGGAAACGGGGCGTCCAGCATCTGGATGCCGCGGGCGGCAAGCTCGGCGGCAATCTCCTTGCTGGCGATGGGGTTCAGCGAGGTCATATCAATAAAAGGCGGAGCCGGGCTGCATGTGGGCGGCAACGCCGTTTGCACCCAGCATGACCTGTTTAACCTGCGGGGCGTTGGGCAGCATGGTCAGCACAAGATCACAGGTGGAGCCGATGGTGGGCTGGTCGGCTACTTTGGCGCCGCAGCTTCCAGCTCCGCTGCGGCGGCGGGGGAGTGGCTGTCCACCGTAACGTCATAGCCGGCTTTGAGCAGGTTTTTGGCCATGGGGCGGCCCATGATGCCAAGACCGATAAAACCAATTTTCATACGATCACACGACCCTTTCTTTGTAAGGTGCATCTGAAAACAAAGGAATAAACTAAATTTTCGACTTTTCAGATACACCCCAGGAAACATGGGATACCCTGCCGGAACAAAAGCGGCGGGCAAGATAAAAACAATTTTATTATAGTAATAGATTATACAAATTGCAAGAAGAACTTTTGTGAAACACATAAAAATATAGGCAAAAAGGCAGAAAATAAGGGGGACTGCGTTGCACAAGGGCAAAACGTGTGATAGAATAATAGAAATATCTCCGGTTAATACGGATGCGCTGCGGGGGCCAACCCGCACAAGGGAAAGTGAAGGAAAGAGCTATGGAACGCCGCCCAATCAAAACGATCCGCAATCAGGTGTATCAGATCCTGAAGGATGATATCTGCGAAGGGAGATTTGCTCCCGGCCAGTGGCTGCAGGAAAACGAGCTGGCAGAGCGCCTGTGCGTGAGCCGCAGCCCCATCCGGGAAGCACTGCGCCAGCTGGCTTCGGACGGGCTGGTGGTGGAGATCCCCAACAAGGGTGTGTTTGTAAAAGAGTTTACCGCGCGGGACATTGAGGAAATTTTTTGACCTGCGCGTTCTGCTGGAAGATTACGCCATCAGCAAGCTGCAGCACCACCTGACCACAGCGGATATGCAGCAGCTGATCGACTGCCTGAACGAGATGGAGCGGCTGCACGCCCAAAAGAACCTGCGTGCCTACACGGATATGGATTCTAAGCTGCATGGGCTGCTGATTGAACTGTGCGGCAACAGCCTTTTGGAATCCATGTATGCAAGGATCCATTCGCTGAACCAGCAGTTCCGTATTTATTCGCTGACAAGTACCCAGCGCTTTAATGAATCGATGGAAGAGCACCGCGATATTGTGCACTGCCTGCTGACCAACAATGCGGACGAGGCAAGGGCCATCAACAAGCGCCATTTGCAGCTGGCGAAAGATAAAATTATCCAGCATTTTTCTGAGCAGGAAGCCCTGAAACAGGCAGCGGATGCACAGCCCAAAACAACCGCCGAAGCGGACAAAAAAGCAAAATAAAATGTGCCCCCGGCAGCTTTGCATTGCTGCAGGGGGCACTGCTGTTATGGAAGATAAAATCAGGAACTGAGCTGTTCTTTGTGGTATTGCAGGGTGTACAGCTGATAGTACCGCCCATGACGGGCCAGCAGCTCCTGGTGGCTGCCCTGCTCCAGAATTTTGCCGTGGGACAGCACGATGATGTTGTCCGCGTGCTGGATGGTGGAAAGGCGGTGGGCAACGATCAGCATGGTGCCGACGGTGCGCATTTTTTCCAGGGAATCCTGAATCAAAAGCTCGGTTTCGGTATCAATGTTGGCGGTTGCTTCGTCCAGAATCATCACGCTGGGCTTGTGGATGATCGTGCGGGCAAAGCTGAGCAGCTGGCGCTGACCGGCGGAGAAGTTGTTGCCGCGCTCGCGCACTTCCTCATCCAGGCCGTGGTCCAACTTGTTGATGAAGTGGTCAGCGTTAACATAGCGGCAGACCTGCATGATCTCTTCGTCCGAGATGTTATCCTCCCGCAGGACAATGTTGCTGCGGATGGTGCCGGAAAAGAGGAAAACATCCTGCAGCATTTGTCCAAAATGGCGGCGGAGGGAAGAAATTTTGATTTTGCGGATGTCGATGCCGTCAATCAGAATTTCGCCCTTCTGGAACTCGTAATTGCGGCAGATGAGGGACAGGATGGTGCTTTTGCCGGAGCCGGTGGAACCGACAAAAGCCACGGTTTCCCGCGGGGAAACATGGAACGAAACGCCCTGCAGCACCCATTCGCCGGGAATATAGCTGAACCAGACATCGCGGAACTCAATTTCGCCTTTTACATCGGTCAGCTCAATGGCGTCGGGGGCATCCACCAGCTTGGGCTGAATGTCCATAATAGAAAAGACTTTTTCCGACGAGGCCAGCGCGGATTGCAGCCAGTTGAACTGCTCGGCCAGGTTCTGGATGGGGGTAAAGAACTTGGAAATGTACATGTAGAAGGCGACGATGGTGCCGCCGGTGATGGTCTGCCCCAGGAAAGAAACGTTGTTCAGGTGGCCCATGCCGCCCAGGTAGAACAGGCACAAAATAGAGCTGATGTACAGCATGTAGACCAGCGGGCGGAATACGCCGAACACAAAAATCTGTTCCTGCGTGACCTTGGAAAGGGTCTGGCTTTTTTGGTAGAACTCCGCCATCTTTTCGTCCTCGCGGCCAAAAATCTGGGTGACCTTGATACCGGAAAGGTTCTCCGAAAGATAGGTGTTGATGTCAGTGGTGGCATCCTTGACCTTACGGTAGGCCCGGCGGGAAAACTTGCGGAAGATGACAGTGAAGATGACGATGAAGGGAACAAAGCAGAGCACCATCAGGGTCAGCGCATAGTTCAGGCAGAGCATGGCCACCAGAATGCCCAAAATGACGAACGCATTTTTGATCAGGTTCACCAAAAGGTTGGTGAACATCATGGAAATGGCGTTGGTATCGTTGGTAACGCGGGTAACAAGCTTGCCAACCGGGATCTCGTTGAGCTGCTCGTGGGAGAGGGACTCAATGTGGGTGAACAGATCCTCGCGCAGATCGGAGATGATGCGCTGGCCGACCCGCTGCAGAATGACCGCCTGAAAATAGGTGCTTGCCATCGAGAACACCAGAATCCCCGCATAGACCGCGACCGAAGCGAACAGGCGGCTGAGGGCAAAATCGGCGGCGACAAGTTCTTCGATCGCACCGACGATTAGGGGAGAGATAATGTCGTAAGCGATGGAGAAGAGCATCAGGAAGAGAACCAGAAGAAACTTGGCCCAGTACGGTTTGGCATAGGCGAACAGGCGGCGCAGAATCTCGCCGTCTGCCATGGTGCGCTCAAAACCCATGGCGGTCTTTTTATCTTTGACCGAAACGTAAGCAAAAATCAGCAGCGCGGTAACGGCACCGATGACGCCGCCAACCAGCAAAAGCGGGTTTATATTAAGCATTGTCATCACCTCCGGCTTCATCTTCCAGCCGCTGCAGGTCCACCATGCGGCGGTACTTGGGGCAGCTGGTGTACAGCTCATCGTGGGGGCCGACGGCCTCAATCTTGCCATCATCCAGGAAGATGATCTTGTCCAGCCGCTCCACCGTGGAAATGCGGTGGGCAATCAGCAGGGTGGTCTTGTTGGCGCGGCTGGATTTCAGGTTGTCCAGAATAATTTTTTCGGTGCGGGTGTCCACAGCGGAAACAGAGTCATCCAGAATCAGGATGGGGGCGTCTTTCAGCAGGGCGCGTGCAATGGAGATGCGCTGCTTCTGGCCGCCGGAAACGGTCACGCCGCGCTCACCCAGAACGGTTTCGTAACCATCCTTAAAGTCCACGATGTTGTCCCGCACATCGGCCAGGCTGGCGGCGTGGTCGATCATTTCGGGGGAGGCATCGTCCACACCAAAGCCGATGTTGTGGGCGATGGTATCCGAGAAGAGGAAGTTGTCCTGTGGAACATAGGCGCAGGCAGCGCGCACAGAATGGATGGACAGGGTGTTCACGTCCTTGCCGTCCACAAACAGGGTGCCGTCCGGCACGTTGTAGGTGCGCAGCAGCAGGTCCACCAGCGCCGTTTTGCCCGCGCCGGTCTTGCCCACAATGCCCACGCTTTCGCCGGGGTGGATGGTGAAGGAGATATCCTGCAGCACATCGTATTCGCCGTCCGGGTAGCGGAAGGTCAGGTGGCGGAATTCCACACTGCCCTGCGGGTTCTGCAGCTCCTGCACGCCGGGGCGGTCGGCCACATCAATGGGGGCGTCCAGCAGCTCGGTGATGCGGTTCAGGGAAGCCTTGCCGCGGGAGGTCTTTTCGATCAGCATGGAAATTGCCATGATGGGCCAGACGATGGCCTCAAAATAGCCGATGTACTCTACCAGCTGGCCCGCGTTGAACCGGCCCTGGTAGACCAGATAACCGCCATACCCCAGGATGACACAGATGACGGATTCGACAAACAGGGTCACGAGCACTTCCAGCAGGGTGGCAATTTTGGTGTAGATGACGTTGATCTCCTCGTTCTGTTTGTTCAGCTTGCGGAACGCCATGAGCTCTTTCAGCTCTTTGACAAACGCCTTGATAACGGCAATGCCGGAGAAATTCTCCTGTGCAAAGTCTGAAAGATCGGAGAATGCCTGTTGGCGTTCTTCCCAGCGCTTTGTCATGGCGGTGCCCATGACGGTGCCGATGCCGAACATGATGAGGGCAGGAATCAAAGCCAGCAGGGTGAGCTTATAATCCATGCGCCACATTTTGTACAGGGCCATCAGGCCGAGAACCAAAGCGTCAAAGAACATCAGGATACCATCACCAAAACATTCCTGGATGGTATCAATATCATTGGTGTAAAGGCTCATCAGGTTGCCGACCTTGTTAACCTGGTAATACTGCTGCGAAAGCTGGCGGCTGTGGTCAAACATCCGCTCGCGCAGGTTGGCAGCAACCCGCACAGCGGAGCCGAAAAAGCAGATACGCCACAAAAAGCGCCCAATGACCATGAGCACCACGATCCAGATCATGGGCAGGCAGATATGCTGCAGCAAAACCTCTTTGGTAAAGGGCAGGGTCTGGCCGTTTACGACCACCTGCCCCAGGTTGACCCCGTTGATGACCAGACGGTAAAACTGGGGGATCAACAGCTGGATATAGTCAACCATTAAAAGGGCCAGCAGCCCAAGCAGCAGCACGGGCGCATTTTTGAGGTAATAACGGTTGATGTACTTGCCGAAAATCACGGCATCTCCTCCTTTTCCTTGCAGGGATACAGCCGGGCGGCCCGGTCGGCGGCAAAAGTGCCGTATCTTTCAGTATATAGGACGGGAACGGTTGAGTCAACGCAAAACGCGAAAAAGTGGGGATACAGCCGAACAGGGGGGAAGCGTCTTTTATTATGAAGCATAGCCCCTACGGTCTCGATAGGAAATAGGTCGTTTCTGGATACACAAATGTTTCTTCTTTATATAAGGTTACAAAATGAACTGCTTATAAGGATACAAAATGAACTGCTTTTACACATAGATTTCGTTGTTGCGGGCGGGCAGCTTTTGCACCACGGCTTTGTGGGCGGCGGTTTCACGCCAGGCGGCGGGACTTAAACCCGTTTCCCGCTTAAACACGCGGCACAGGTAGTTGGCACCGGAAAACCGCACAGCCCGGCGATCATTTCCAGGCTGTACTCCCGCTCGGCCAGCAGCAGTTTGGCAGCTCAATGCGCGCGCTGGTCAAAAAGCGGCCCGGCGGCATGCCCATCTCGGAAGAAAAAGACCCGCACAAGGTGGCACTTGCTGACCCCAAGCTGGGCGCTGAGTTCTTCCACGCCGTACAGGGCCATGTAGTTATCGCGGATGGCTTCCACCGCGCGGGCTACCAACGGCGAAAGACGGCGGGATTCCTCGTCCCCGTGGGCAAGGGCGCACAGCAGGGTGTAGGGGGCGGCGGCGCTGGCGGCATCGTCGGCATTCCCGGCACCGCACACGCGGGCCAGCAGCTCCGCTGCACCGGGGCAGGAAGCCCCATCCGCAAAGCGCGGCTGCGGCAGCCCGGCCAAAAACTGCTGCACGGCCAGCCCGGTCAGCCGCACGCACAGCAGATGGCAGGGGGTAACGGGCCGCAGCGTGAAGGTGCCAAAGCCCAGCAAAAGATCGCCGGAGGAGCCCGCCGCGCTCTGGCTGCCGGGGCATTCCAGCACGCACTGCCCGCTGGAAAGTACCCCTGCCCAAAGGCCCTCGCCGGAAAGGGTAAGCGGCGCTTCGCCCTGCAGCTCCTGCACTGCGGCGCAGGCGCAGCAGGTGGTTGGATCAAATATCAATTTCTGACCTCCAATATCAATAAAGTGCTATATCTTTTTCAATCGTACCCTGCTATTATAGATTTGTCAAGAAAAATACGTGCTGAGCGTATCAATAAAATCATAAAACCAATTTGGAGGTAATGACCCATGGCCAGCATTAGTTGCCGTCATATTTACAAAATCTATCCGGGCAATGTTACTGCCGTTAAGGATTTCAACCTGGAAATCGCTGATAAGGAATTTATCGTTTTCGTCGGTCCTTCCGGCTGCGGTAAGTCCACCACCCTGCGTATGATCGCAGGTCTGGAAGAAATCTCCAAGGGCGAAATGTACATCGGTGACCGCCTGATCAACGATGTTCCCCCGAAAGACCGCGACATCGCCATGGTGTTCCAGAACTACGCTCTGTACCCGCACATGACCGTGTACAAGAACATGGCATTCGGCCTGGAACTGCGCAAGATGCCCAAGGACGACATCGACAAGCGCGTTCGTGAAGCTGCTAAGATCCTGGAAATCGAGCACCTGCTTGACCGTAAGCCGAAGGCTCTGTCCGGTGGTCAGCGCCAGCGTGTTGCTCTGGGCCGCGCAATGGTTCGTAACCCGGCCGTCTTCCTGCTTGACGAGCCTCTGTCCAACTTGGATGCTAAGCTGCGTACCAGCATGCGTACCGAGATCATCAAGCTGCACAAGAAGCTGGCTACCACCTTCATCTATGTTACCCATGACCAGACCGAAGCTATGACCATGGGCGACCGCATCGTTGTTATGCGTGATGGCGTCATCCAGCAGGTCGATACTCCGCAGAACCTGTACGATTACCCCTGCAACATCTTCGTTGCCGGCTTCATCGGCAGCCCCCAGATGAACTTCCTGGACGGCACCCTGCAGAAGAATGGCGATACCTATGTCGTCGATCTGGACGGCACCGTGATCCCCCTGCCGCAGGAAAAGACCGCCGATGGCAAACTGGCCGCTTACGTTGCAAGAGCCTGAAGGTTGGTATCCGTCCTGAGGATATGAAGGATGACGAAGAGTTCCTGGAGAAGCATCCTTCCAGCCATATCGATACTGAGGTTGAAGTTTCCGAGCTGATGGGCGCTGAGATCTATCTGTACCTGACCTACAAGGGCCAGAACCTGATGGCTCGCGTTGCCCCGACCTCCAAGTCCCGCCGCGGCGACAAGGTCACCATGGCTATGGATACGCATAAGATCCACCTGTTCGATCCTGAGACCGAGCTGACCCTGCTGAACTAATCAACAGTAATTTGAACTTTTTAGGCGGCTCCGCTCTTGTGCGGAGCGCCTTTTATTAAGGCAAAAGCGCAAACAATTGCGCAAGCGTTGCACAGAGGCAGTGCAGCGGGTGTAAGAGCAAATGGGCAGGGGAAAGCCCTGCGAGGGGTGTGCCTGAAAACAAAGAGAATGGCGGTTGTGTTTGTAAAAACAGGCTGTATTTTCGGCTTTTCGGGCTCGCCCCAGGATAGGATGTTTGAAGCAAAGGGGGACAGCCGACCGATGCAGATCACAGATCTACTGGTGCCGGAACGCGTTGCACTGAATATGCAGGTGGCGGATAAGGCCATGGCCATCCACGCAATGGTGGGCATGCTGGACCGCACCGGATGCCTGCGGGATGCAGTCGAATACGAAAAAAAATGTGCTGGAACGGGAAGCCCAGGGCACGACCGGCGTTGGCGGCGGGGTGGCCATTCCCCACGGCAAAAGCAACGCGGTGCTGGTGCCCGCGCTGGCGGCAGTAACGCTGCGGGAGGCGATCGACTACCAGGCACTGGATGGTGCCCCGGTACGGCTGCTGTTTTGATCGCAGCTCCGGATGGTGCAAACGACCTGCATATCCAGGTGTTGGCGCGGCTGGCTCAGCTGCTGATGGAACCGCTGTTCTGTGAGGAATTGAAGCAAGCAGCAACCCCGGAAGAATTTCTGGCGGTGATCGCTAAGCGGGAACAGGGCGAGACCGCCCGCGAGGCCCGCGCCGAGGCAGTGGCCGAAGCTGCGCTGACCGAACCGCGGCTTGCCCCCCGCGTGCTGGCTGTAACGGCATGCCCCACCGGCATTGCCCACACCTATATGGCGGCCGAAGCGCTGGAAGCCGAAGCGGCAGAAATGCATATTGCCATCAAGGTGGAAACCAACGGTGCAGACGGGGTGAAAAACCACCTGACCGAACAGGAAATTGAAAACGCAGAGTGCATCATTGTGGCGGCGGATAAAGCGTGGAGACCGCCCGCTTTGCGGGCAAACCGGTGCTTCGCGTGCCGGTTTCCCAGGCGTGAAAGACCCGGAAATGCTGCTGCACCGCGCACTGTCCGGCACAGCTCCACTGGAACCGGAGGATGAAAGTGTGCCGGGCATGGGGGGCAACCGTAAAGCAGGCAGCGCAAAAGATGGTGCTGCCGCCACGCAGGAATTTGGGCGCAAGCTTACACCGACCTGATGAACGGCGTTTCCCACATGATTCCCTTTATCACCGGTGGCGGTATATTGATTGCGTTAAGCTACTTTTTGGACCGCGGTAATGCGGGCGCAGAAATGTTCGGGCGGGGAACGTCCCTTGCATGCTGGTGCGCACGATTGGTAATACCTCATTTAATCTGATGTACGTTGTGCTGGCTGGGTTCATTGCCATGTCGGTGGGGGATCTGCCCGCGTTGGTGGCCGGTATGGCGGGCGGTATGCTGGCCATCCAGGGAACCTCGCTGGCACCGCAGGCGGAATGGGTGTCCTCCGGCTTTTGGGGCGCTATGATTGCGGGCTTTGCGGCAGGCCTTGTGGTAAAACTGCTGCGGACGGCATTCAAGCGGCTGCCATCGGCATTGGTGCATATCAAAACAGTACTGCTATATCCGGTGGCCAGCCTGGCCGTGGTCGGCTTTATGATGGTATTCCTCGTCAATGCGCCGCTTGGACGGTTTAATACCTGGATATACCAGCTGTTGGCCAGTATGCAGGGCGGCAGCCGCGTGGTGATGGCCGCGGTGCTGGGGGCTTTGATGGCCGTTGACTTTGGCGGGCCGATCAATAAAGCGGCGTATCTGTTTGGCACGGTTGCCCTGGCCGGCGGCCAGGAAGAATTTATGGCTGCCGTTATGGCGGGCGGCATGGTGCCGCCGCTGGGCGTTGCTCTGGCGGGAACCCTGTTCCCGGAGCGTTTTACCACCAAAGAACGCCACACCGCGATGACGAATTACCTGATGGGGGCCTGCTTTATCACCGAGGGGGTCGTCCCCTTTGTGCTGCGGGATCCGCTGCATGTCATTCCCTCCTGCATGGCGGGTGCATCCCTGGCGGCGGCGCTGTCCATGCTGTTTGGTTGTGCCGTACCGGCCCCGCACGGCGGCATGTTCTTGCTGCCGCTGAACCCGCATCCGTTCCGGTATCTGCTTGCCTTACTGATGGGCAGCCTGTTGACGGCGGTGACCCTTGCGGCTTTACGCAGAAAATACCCGCCTAAGGATGAGGAACAGCCAACAAATTGACCTGATGATTTAGAAAAAGGCTTTTGGGCGCTGCTCAAGCAATACACGACAGCCGATAGGCAAATAAAAAATTTGCACAAAAGCCTGACTGATATGCCCCCTATATAGCCTTCAGTGTTTTATTTCACTGTTCGCTATATAGGGGGCATATCATTCTACTATATTATATCCATATCCTCAAAAGATTTAAGCGCCAAATAAGCGCCTAATGCAAAGTGTTTTGCTAAGGTGTATCTGAAAACAAAGAAAATGACGGATATTTCGCAAACGCAAGCAGGATGTAAGGCAAAGAGCCGCAGGAATCCTTTGTGGATTCCAAGTTTTTAACGCAAAATCCCGCTGCGTATGTAGAATGGACGGTTAGTTTTCGACTTTTCAGGTACACCCTAACATAAAAAGAAAAGCAACGACAAACATAACGTTTAATCGTTGCTTTTCTTGGTGCGCTGGAAGGGACTCGAACCCCCGGCCTTCTGATTCGTAGTCAGACACTCTATCCAGCTGAGCTACCAGCGCATCTTATTCAGTTCACAGGCGGTTGGCGGAGCGCCTAACCTCAAGTGCTCATTTATTATAGCATACGGCAGCGGAAAGTCAAGGATTTTTTTGATTTTTCTAAAGAAAACTTGTTTTGAACGATGGTGCGACAAACTATTTTGTGACAAGCCGCACATGGGCGTTGCGGTGCAAAAGGGTGCCGGGCAGGGGATCCTGCGCGGTGATGGTGCCCTCGGTCAGATTGGAGGGGGTCAGAGTGGGCAGCAGCTCCACAATGGCAAGGCGGCGGCGCGCTTCGGCGACCGACATGCCCAGCAGGGACGGCACCTGGCGGAACGGGTCTGGTACGGCACGGGCAACGGTAAGGGTAATACAGTCCCCGGCTTCCAGTGCGGTGCCGGCGGCAGGAGATTGCAGAATAACGGTATCGGCCTGCAGGGTGGGATCGTTGCGGATATAATCGACGGAAACGGTAAAACCGGCGTCCCGCAGGGTCTGGATGGCATCGGAACGGTTCTGGCTTTTCAGATCCGGTACGGTGATGGTGTTTGGCCCTTTGCTGACGGACAGTATGAGTTTTGCCCCTGTTTGACGGTGCTGCCCGCGGTGGGCTTTTGGGCGATGACGATGCCTTCCGCTTGGGCAGAGTAGCGGGTATCCCACACGATGGAAAGCTGGGCGGCGCTCTGTTCAACCTGGGCCTGCTGCCAGTCCATGCCAGACAAATCGGGGACGATGACTTCCCGCCGGATGGAAAACATGGGTTGGTGCTTTGGGACAAAATGACAGTGATGGCAATGCCAGCTGCCACAACAGAAAGCAGCGCCAGGCAGGCGAGAACCCGCAGCGGGGTAAGGGAAAGTGAATGGTGAGAAGCAGGCATGGAGGTTACCTCGCTTAATACAGTTTATGAAAGATACATATTGTATAAATAATAATAAAAATACATATGGCAAACAAGAAGAATCCGGCGGAGAACAGGCAGGACCTTTTACAGATAGGAATCTTGTCTCTTTGGGTTCAGTATAGCACGCGGAACATGGGGATGCCAAGTGCGAAGAGAAAATCAGACAAAACGCAAATAGGTTTGTTCATCGGGGGTGAGGTGTTTCATTTTGACGGGGACTATGATATAATAAAAAACAAAAAATATCTACAAATAAAAAGTGTGCAATGTGTCGAAAAAAGGTGTCTTTCTCTTAATAGAGTATGTAGGGGTGGATAACGTTTCTCGAAGATGTATCTGAAAACAAAGAAAATGACGGATATTTCGCAAACACAAGCAGGATTTTGCGTTTGTAGAAACAGACGATATTTTCGTCGTTTCAGATACACCCTAATAATTCAACGAATGAAAGTCATTCGCTGGGCTGCTCACAGGGTAAATGGTATCGGGCGCACAATGCGCCCCTGCAAAAAATTTTTGACAGTCTGAAATTGACGGTACTTTCTGTATTTTATATGCAGCGGTTTGTGTTGGCCCTGTTCTGAACAGGGACGGTAAAACCGTTGACTGGTTGGATGGTACGGTTAACATATAAGCAAAGTAAAAATACAAAACAAGGCGGGAACCATATGAAAATTGCAGTTGCGGGTACAGGCTATGTGGGTTTGTCAATTTCGTGCCTGATTGCACAGCACCACACGGTTTGTGCGGTGGATCTGATCAAAAGCAAGGTAGACAGCATCAACAACAGGAAGTCCCCCATTCAGGATGAATACATTGAAAAATACCTGGCGGAAAAGGACCTGGATCTGACCGCCACGCTGGACGGGGAAACGGCTTACCGCGATGCGGATTTTGTTGTGATTGCGGTGCCGACCAATTATGACAGCAAGACCCAGCACTTTGATACCTCTGCGGTGGAATCTGTCATCGACCTGGTCATGAAGGTGAACCCCAATGCGGTTATGGTAATCAAATCTACCATTCCGGTTGGCTACACGGAGCAGATCCGCAAGAAAACCGGCAGCAAGAACATTATGTTCAGCCCGGAGTTTTTGCGGGAAAGCAAAGCGCTGTATGACAACCTGTACCCTTCCCGCATTATTGTGGGCACCGACCCCAACGACCCGCACCTGGTAGAAGCCGCCCATACATTTGCCGGGCTTTTGCAGGAGGGTGCCATCAAGCAGGATGTGGATACCCTGTACATGGGCTTTACCGAAGCCGAGGCGGTCAAGCTGTTTGCCAATACCTATCTGGCGCTGCGCGTGGCCTATTTTAACGAACTGGATACTTATGCCGAAAGCAAGGGCCTGAACACCAGAGATATCATTGATGGCGTTTGCCTGGATCCGCGCATTGGCAGCCATTACAACAACCCCAGCTTTGGTTACGGTGGCTACTGCTTGCCCAAAGATACGAAGCAGCTGCTGGCCAATTATGCCGATGTACCGGAAAATCTGATCGGTGCAATCGTGGAAAGCAACCGCACCCGCAAGGATTTTATTGCGGACCGTGTGCTGCACATGGCCGGGTACTATGATTACGGTGAGGAGTGCGACTATAATGCCGCACAGGAAAAGCCGGTGACCATCGGGGTATACCGCCTGACGATGAAGAGCAACAGCGATAACTTCCGCCAGAGCTCCATCCAGGGCGTGATGAAGCGCGTAAAGGCAAAGGGGGCAACGGTGATCATCTATGAGCCGACGCTGAACGATGGGGAAACGTTCTTTGGCAGCAAAGTGGTGAACGACCTGGAACAGTTCAAGGCAATGTCCCAGGCAATCATTGCCAACCGGTACGACAGCGTGCTGGACGATGTGAAAGAAAAGGTATACACCCGCGACATTTTCCGCCGGGACTAAAAAGCAATAAACAAGACATGGGGCATTGCAAAGCGCATGCCCCATATTTTAACGAGGAAACAAAATGATAGGGTTGGGAACGATCATCAACGTGGATGCAGAAAAAACGCGGCAGTATTATCAGGCCATGGGGCCGGGGGAACTTTGCAGCTGCAATGACTGCAAAAATTATTGTGCACGGGTCAAAGCAGCCTACCCGGCGGCAGCGGAATACCTGGCGGGGCTTGGCGTGGAGATTGAAAAGCCGCTGGAAACATCCCCACTGGAACCCGGTGCGGACGGAATGATGGAATACCGCGCCTGCCAATATGTTGTGCTGGGCAGCTGCGAGGAAAACTACCGCCATACAGTTGGCGGGGTGGAAGTGTGCAAGGCAAGGTTTTACCCTGAAACGGGTGTGAAAGAGGAACATTTTGTGCTGGAACTTTCGCCAATCCGGCTGAAAGGGTGGCAGGAATAGGAGAGCTGGGGCTGCGAACCGCTGAGTTATAAGGCAACACCGCACAATTCCCGCCTTGCGGCTTAAGCACCGCTCCGGCAGCTGCGGCACGGCATCTGCGTTGCCAAAATGCTCGATAATGTCGGGTTGCGGTACCCGCATCGTGCTTCGGGG
>ENA-OQCD01000199-OQCD01000199.1-human-gut-metagenome-genome-assembly--contig:-NODE-199-length-16031-cov-1.950830_pt1 | contig 16031 bp, 17 predicted proteins | sample MGYA00242755_ERZ504571 | MGnify/ENA primary metagenome ERZ504571 (study PRJEB26092, sample SAMD00036274) | human gut metagenome | host: Homo sapiens | study: EMG produced TPA metagenomics assembly of...
GCGGCAGGTGCGGTAGTCGATGCTTTTCGGCTGGCCCGAATCATGGGTATATCTTTGCGGGTTACGCGCTGGTCGTCGCCATCGTCTTCGCAATGGTCTTCCGCTACAAACACAAGCCCGAAGAGATGGGGGCCGTAAGCCACTAACAAGCAATCCCCGTCACAACAAACGGCCGGAAACTATCACGTTCCGGCGTTTTTCATTTATAATTCAAGTTCTCAACGCATCAGCACCGAGCTATCCCCGTAACTCAAAAAAACGGAAATCGTGCGTGAGGGCGTAGTCGTAAATCCGATGCCAATCATCTCCCACGTAAGCCGACACCAACAACAGCAACGTCGATTTGGGCTGGTGGAAGTTCGTGACGATATTGCGCACGATCCGGAAACGGTATCCCAGCGGCGTAATCATGATCTGCGTGGCGGCCTTGAGTTTCTCGATCCCCTCACGAACCATATAGTCTGACAGTACCTGCAATGCTTCGCGGCCTGTAAACGCCTCGGGCAAGTCGTACAACTCCCACTGCCCGATCACGCGGCTCGCATCGGGCGCACCCGAAGTACGGATCCGCCACGCCAGCGCCGTCAAAGACTCCAGCGTTCGGACGGAAGTGGTACCTACCGCCGTAATATTATCCCACTTCTCCAGCAGCCGCTCCACGCTGCTTCGACGGATCTCGAAATGTTCCGTATGCACCGGATGCGCCGCCGCATCGCGGTCTTTCACGGGCAGAAATGTTCCGGCCCCCACGTGCAGGGTCACCTCTTCGAACGAAAACCCCTGCGTCCGCATCCGCTCGATCAACTCCGGTGTGAAGTGCAGGCCGGCCGTCGGAGCGGCCACGGAACCTTCGAATTTCGAATAGACGGTCTGGTAACGGGTATTGTCGATCTCCTGACTCTCGCGGTTCAGGTAAGGCGGGATCGGAATCCGGCCCAGATGTTCCAGCAGTTGTCCGAACGTCAGATCAGCCGTCCATTCGAAGCGGACGATCTGCTCGCGGCCGCCCTCGCCCTCACGCCAGGCCAGCATCCGTTCCGCGCGACCTTCATATTCGAAATCGATCACCAGCGGGCCTTCTTTCCATTTTTTGAGGTTACCCACGATGCAGCTCCAGCGGCACGAACCTTTCACGGCGACGCCCGCTCGTAATCCGCCGGATCGTGCGGTTCGAGGCAGAATACCTCGATCCGAGCACCCGAAGGTTTGTGCATGATAATCCGCGCCCGAATCACCTTGGTATTGTTGAACACCAGCAGGGTCCCCTCAGGCAGTATGTCGCCGATGTCGCGGAAGCGGCGCTCCGAGATTTCCCCCCGTTCGTAAACAAGCAGCTTCGATGCCGATCGCTCCTCGAGCGGATACTTGGCGATCCGCTCGTCGGGCAGGTCGTAGTCGAAACGGTCTATGTCGATATGTCTTTCCATTTTCAGCATATAGCGGGCACAAAATTAATAAAAATCCCGGTCTTTACGGAAAAGATACCCGGTTTAGACCAGCAAATAAATTTGGCGCTGCGCTCGGCTTTCACTATCTTTGCATCAGATAGAAGGCGGTTCGGACAAGCTCGAACGGGTTCGGCTCGTCGTTCCCTTTTGCTATCTTTACAAAAAAATTTCGCTCTGATAGGCTGCGTCCGGATATAAGTCGGCTCGATCCGGCTTCATCATGCGCCAGCACTATCTCGGCCTGTCCAATCGCTGAAAACCATGAAAACCGATTTTCTGGTCATCGGATCCGGCGCCGCCGGACTGAGTTTCGCCCTCAAAGCCGCAGAACACGGCCACGTTACACTGGTAACGAAAGGGAAAATGGACGAGTGCAACACCAACTATGCCCAGGGAGGCATCTGTTCGGTGACCTATGCGCCCGACACGTTCGAAAAACATATTCACGACACCCTGGTCTGCGGTGCCGGCAAATGCGACCCCGCAGCAGTCGAACTGGTAGTTCGCCGGGCCCCGGAGCTGATCCGCGACCTGATCGCCTGGGGCACGAAAATTCGACAAGACACCCGACGGACGCTTCGAACTCAACCGTGAAGGCGGACATACCGAGCATCGTATCCTCCACCACGAGGACCTCACGGCGCCGAGATCGAACGGGCCCTGATAACCTCGGTACGCAAGCACCCCAACATCACGGTTCCCGAACACCATTTCGCCATCGACCTGCTGACACAGCATCACCTGGGCGAATTCGTCACCCGCCACACGCGCGGCCTGGCCTGCTTCGGAGCTTACGTACTGAACCTGGAGAGCAACGAGATCGAAACCGTGCTGGCCAAATTCACCGTCGTCGCTGCAGGCGGCTGCGGCAACGTCTATTCTTCGACGACCAAATCCGAGCGTCGCCACAGGCGACGGCATCGCCATGTGCCACCGCGCCAAGGCGATCACCGAAAACATGGAGTTCATCCAATTCCATCCCACCTCGCTCTACCATCCGGCCGAAAAGCCCAATTTCCTCATCACGGAGGCGATGCGGGGGTTACGGCGCGATCCTGCGTCTGCAAAACGGCGAAGAGTTCATGGACAAATACCACCCGATGAAATCGCTCGCACCGCGCGACGTGACGCCCGGGCCATCTATACCGAAATGACCCGCCGGGGCGAGGACTTCGTCTATCTCGACGTGCGGCACAAAGATCCGGAGCAGACGCGCCGCATTTCCCGAACATCTACGAAAAATGCCTCTCGCTCGGCATCGACATCACCCCGCGACCTGATCCCCGTCACGCCGGCGGCGCACTACTGCTGCGGCGGGGGTGAAAGTAGATCTCAACGGCGAAACCTCGATCCGGCGGGCTCTATGCGCTGGGAGAAACCTCCTGCACGGGACTGCACGGCGGCAACCGTCTGGCATCCAACTCACTGATTGAAGCAGTGGTTTACGCCGATGCTGCGGCCAAAACATGCTTTGAGTGTGCTCGACCGGTATGATTACAATGAGGACATTCCCGAATGGAACGATGACGGCACCATGAATAATGAAGAACGTGTGCTGATTACACAGAGCATGAAAGAAGTGAACCAAATCATGGAAGCCTATGTGGGTATCGTGCGCAGTAATACGCGCCTGATTCGTGCCTGGAACCGTTTGGACATCCTGTATGAAGAAACCGAACGACTGTTTAAACGCTGCAAGGCATCACGCGAACTGTGTGAATTGCGCAACATGATTAACATCGGATATCTGATTACGCGTCAGGCAATGGAACGCAAAGAAAGCCGCGGCCTGCACTACACGATTGATTATCCGCATGCTAACGCAGAAAATAAATAATAGAATGAAACGAAGCATTTTGACTCTATGCCTGCTGGGACAAGTATTGTTCCTGTGGGCACAGAATCAGTATTATGTAGCTCCCAATGGAAATGACAATCACGACGGAAGTTTTCAGAAACCTTTCCAAACCATTTGAACGGGCACAATTGGAAGCTCGAAAAGCTCAGGGAGAAACAACCATCTATTTGCGTAAAGGTATCTATCGGCTGGAACGCCCTTTAATCTTCACCCCCGAAGACGGTGGAAAAGAGAAACCATTATCCATACGTGCCTTCCGCAATGAACAAGTAACGCTATCCGGCGGAAAAGTATTACACCCTGTGTGGAAGCCCTATAAAAAAAGGTATCCTGACAGCTGTTCTCCAAGACGACATACGTCACCCGGATATGCTGTTGAGTAACGGAAACATCCGCCACATGGCACGTTATCCCAATTTCGATTCCACAGCAGTGCGTTTCAACGGTACCTCAGCCGATGCCACCGCTCCCCGGAGGGTAAAGAGCTGGAAACATCCCGAAGGAGGATACCTCCATGCCATGCACATAAGCGACTGGGGTGATTTTCACTACCGCATCACCGGTAAAGACAAAGCCGGAAAACTGATGCTGGAAGGCGGATGGCAGAACAACCGCCAATCAGGATTACACGCACAAAACCGGATGGTGGAAAATATATTCGAAGATTGGACGCTCCGGGTGAATGGTTCTATCAGGCGGAATCTTCCACCTTATATTATTATCCCATGCCGGACGAAGACGCAGAAACAGCCGTCTTCGAGACTCCCATACTCAAGCATCTGATTGAATTCCGCGGTTCGGAACAACAGCCGGTCACTCACATTACTATACAGGGAATCGAACTGACACAAACATTGCGTACTTTTATGGATAAATACGAACCGTTGCTCCGCTCGGACTGGATGGTCTATCGGGGTGGTGCCGTGGTGTTTGAAGGTACGGAAGATTGCTCGCTGAAAGATTGCTATCTTCATAATTTGGGAGGAAACGCAGTCTTCTTCTCCTGTTATAACCGCCGCTCCACCGTATCGGGTTCTCATTTTACCCGTATCGGAGCCAGTGCTGTTTGCTTTGTGGGCGACCCGAATGCTGTCCGCTCTCCAAGCTTCGAATATAATGAGTTTGTACCGGCCGGGAAACTGGATCGTACACCCGGTCCTATAGGAAATAACTATCCGGCTCATTGTCTGGTATATGACAATCTGATTCACTCCATCGGTCTGTTCGAGAAACAGATTACGGGAGTGGAGCTATCCATGTGCCGACACATCACAGTCAGCCACAATAGCATCTATGATACTCCGCGTGCCGGCATCAACGTCAGCGAAGGAACTTGGGGCGGGCATATCATCGAATTCAACGATGTATTTGACACGGTAAAAGAAACCGGTGACCATGGCTCTTTCAATTCCTGGGGACGTGACCGTTTCTGGCATCCTCACCGACAGGTAATGGATTCGTTGGTAAATGCCGAAGCCTCACTGATTCTGGCAGACGTCACTTCTCCCATCGTATTACGGTATAATCGTTTTCGCTGCGACAGAGGTTGGGACATTGACTTGGACGACGGCTCCGGTAATTACCACATTTATAACAATCTGTGTCTGAACGGAGGCATCAAACTGCGTGAAGGCTTCTATCGGGTAGTAGAAAACAATATCATAGTCAATAACTCTTTCCATCCTCACGTATGGTTTAAGAACAGCGGTGATGTGTTTACCCGTAATATTGTGATGTCTTCTTACCGGCCGATTCAAGTCCGCCATTGGGGTCTGGAAGTGGATTATAACATCTTTACCGACAGCACTGCTTACCAAAAAGCCCGCAAACAGAATACCGATGCACATTCCATTGTATGCACCCCTGTCTTCCTTAACCCGAGCCGGGGAGATTATCGGATTGACAACCATTCGGACGCTGTTTTTCGTTGTGGCTTCCGCAACTTTGACATGGATAGATTCGGAGTTGTCTCACCCCGATTAAAAGCTTTGGCCAAGACGCCCGAATTTCCCAAACCCATTCTCATGGAAGAAGGAAAAGCACATGCCACTATCGAATGGCAAGGACTACAAATTAAAAACTTGGATACCCTGGGCGAACGTTCTGCCACCGGTATGGATACGGAACGCGGCGTTTATGTCATTTCGGTCAATGCACTGGGTAGTGTGTTGCGTGACTATATCCGCCCCAACGATGTGATTTTGGAGCTGGGCGGCAAAACCGTGAATAACCTGGCTGACTTGCAGAAAGCAGTTCAAGAAACAGATTTAAAGCAACCGCAAACCATGGTTATCTTCCGAAGTCAAAAAGAGAATAAACTGACTTTACCGGGAAATTTGCTGAAATGAATATCTACTTCGGATATAAAAAATCATTGTAGTATATCGAGGTATGAAAATGATGGTTTACAAAGAAGTGTAACCCAAAAACGAAGGGAGTGTGTCAAAACGTGGATAATGCTGTCGTTTCGCTCGTAGGGGCGAGGTTCGCTCGCCCGAAAACAGTTGGCTTGTGTCTTCAGGCAGGCAAACCCTGCCCCTACAGCTGACAATTCTATCAGAATAAGGCAACTTGCAATTTCTCACGAGGAGAAACAATCAAGTTCTCCACCTCATATTGAACCTTGCCTGTGTTATTGTCATCTTTAGACAAAACAACTGTTACAGAATGTCTTGCCGGTATCTCTATCCGTTCGGGATATCCTTTCCGAGCTTTATCCACTTTCTTCAATCTGAAAGGTACATCACTACTGTTTTTTATTTCCAGATAATTACGCTTTTCACTGCTATAATAAACCGGACTTACTTGAACTGCTCCCCAAAAGAACTTATCCAAATATTCTTTCTTGCCCATCAAATTATCGTAAAAATAGACCATAGTACGCCGATTAAACAAAGCATCCTTTATCCCCTCCTCTGTCCTTTCTTTAGCCAAAACCAAAGTCATAGGGCGATGAGTGGTTGTTTGAAAATCATACAAACGCTCGATAACATCGTGCACATCTGTATTGCCAAGCAATGTCAGGTTCTTTTCATTGACCCAATCCAAAGCCACCGGATACCACTCGAACTCATTGAACACTTCAATGCCGTTCAACCATCCTTTTCTTGTATAATTCCTCGTGCACATCGTGCCACTTGATTTCGTTCACTCCCCATCCCGGATGATTCCACTGGATGAACGCTCCCTGATTGTGCGCTTCCTCGATGGCTTTCATATAGTCTTTTTGGTCGAGCACATTCAGATCTTCCACAAACAAAGCATTCAAATGTCCGGGAGGCATGGAACGGGTAATTTCTCCTCCCTTTATTAAAATGATATTTCTCCGGAAAGCCTCTTCACGAGCAGCATCAAACGAATAATTGTGATTACCTGTCTGCAACCCCCGGCGAGCCGGCTGGCCCTCAATATGATCGGTTATTGCAATGGCGTCCAATCCTTCTTCCCATGCCTCCTGCACACGAAGCGAAGGCCACACAATACCATCGGAAAAAAATAGTGTGGATATGAAAATCACACTTCAGCAACTGATAGTCATCGATTTGTGGCAGACATATTTCATGACGCGCCTTTTATACGTTCTTTACCTACTTTGACTTCCTTGGGCAATGCTTCCTGAGCCTGCACACCTATCTGACCGCACAACAAAGCTGCCAGTATCCATACATTTCTTGTTTTCATATACATTAGTTATTATTATTTCCTACACTCCATCCATAATCCACATATTCCCAACTGAAACGGTTATTCTCGTCCACACGAACTAGCAAATAACCTTCTTCCGTTTCAAGGAAAGCGCCTCCCCACCAATATGCCGACACTGCTCCGGCGGTGACAAACCAGCGGTTTCTTTCCTGAATTGCTCGTAAATATGCTGATGTCCTTGAAGGACAAGCTGCACATTATAACCATTCAGCACCTCAAAAACGTCCTTAGTGTTGCATATCATGTCGGCTCCCTTGAAATTACCTTCCACCACCGGATAGTAAAGCGAAAGCATAGGCACATGAATGGATACTACCACCGGAACTTCTTTTCCCACTTTTTGCAAATCGCTTTTCAGCCATTCCATTTCTTCAGGGCTTACCGAATAAGGGCCTTTTTCGCAAGGGAAAAGACCGTTTAGTGTAATGAAATGCACTCCTTTATGGTCGAAAGAATCGAATGTGTTTCCAAAGTACTTTTCAAACAAGCCGAATCCCAATGTATCCGTCTCGCCATTCCGACGATAATAACGGTCATGGTTTCCTATCGTGAAATAAAGCGGGATTCCGCTCATCTACAATCGACTTGAAACGTTCATGCAAAGAATCTGCCGTGTGCTCTGCATCTCCCAAAGCATCGGCATCCGCATTATCTCCTCCAAACAAAATAAAGTCCACCCTTTTGTTCTTTGCGTCAGACAATGCCATGCGCAAAGCAACATCACCATTGCCACGATTATCCTTGTTCAAATGAACATCTGTAAAATAAGCAAAGGTAAACTTCTCTTTCACTTCCGGTTCTTGCCCAGGTTTCACTTTGTTTGCACAACTGCCCAACAAAAATAAAAAGGCAGCCGACAAAACCAATTCAAACAATTTTTCTTCATAACTATTCTTATATTTATTATTCCCAACCAAATAATTGAGGACCCAAATTCGGGTTCAAATCCATTTCATGCTTGGGCACCGGACGATAATAGTATTTAGGCTCTTGAAAAGTACCCATATCTTTAATGGTTAATATATTGCCTTTGGTTCCTTCGCGCAAATAAACCGTTGCATTTACATCGTCAATGCTTCCTGTTCTGTAGTACACCAGTTTCTCTCCCAACGAATTGGTTTCCTTATCGGCCTCGGCAGGAATGTTCGCATCCGAAGGAATCAAATAAATGTCTTCTATACCGTCGCCCGTCAAGTCGTATTTGCCCAATCCCGGAAAATAAAGTCCTTCCGGTCCTTTTCCAACAATTTTCCGGCTTTCCAGCGCATCAAATCGTCAAAACGGAATCCTTCAAATACCAGTTCCACCCGACGTTCGCGACGTATCTCCAACAGCAAAGGAGACACTCCGGGAAAAGCTTCCTGCAAAGCAGGGTCAGCCTGCGGAGAAAGCAACATGTGAGGCATACCGGCACGGTCGCGGATTAAATTGATTGTATTATCCAAATCACTCTGAGTCAGTTCATTCAGTTCGGCACGTGCTTCGGCATAAGTCAACAACACCTCGGCATAACGAATGACCGGATAGTCAATGCTGTAATAATAATCTTGATCCTTGTTGTTGATAAAACCTTTTTATTTGATGATAACCGGAGAAATTCTTATTCAAGTTCTGCACATATATACCTGCACCGGGTGCATAAGTCATGGTATTCACCAATTCCCACCCCGGATAAGCCAATGTTTGGCTCATACGAGGATCTCTATTCTGAAACTCCTCGACAAATTGCTTGGTCTCATATCCCGGCTGGGCAGAATAGTAAGAGCCGTCACTCATCAAGTAAGCCTGCACCAAGTCCTTGGTAGGACAAGGAATATAATTTCCGAACATATAAGCCCAGAATCCGTTGCTAGCAGTAGCTTTTTTCATAATAGTGGGCCTGAATTATCTCAGGATTAGTAGTCAGATCCAACGAATTGAACAAGGTTGAGTAATCACTTTCAGGATTTCCCGTATTATATAAACTGAAACCACCCTCTTCCATAATCTGCGATGCAGCATCCACTGCTATTCTAAGATAAATATCTGCCGTATTCTGCAAATTCAATTCTTCGTGATATTTGCGGTATGTACCTTCATAAAGCGCATGACGTGCCATGGTAGCCAGCACAATCCATTTGTCTATGGTTCCTTTGAGTTGCCTGTTTTACATGCTCTGCTGCAAACTGATAGTCTTCGAATATCTTGGTAACCACATCCTCCCGTTTGTCACGCCCTTTATATAAGTCCTGGTCATCAGTGGTCAATGTCTTATCATACCAAGAACATCCGAAAAACGCTTCACCATATCCATATAAAAGGCAGCCCGGTAGTAACGGGCTATTCCCTGATAATGTGCAAGCACATCGGAAGGAACGACAGCCTTTTCGCAACGTTCCAAGAAGAAATTGATATTGTACAGGCGTTCCCACGACCAACCTGCAGAAATAGTTACCGACGTAGGATTGGCCGAAGTATGATGTTCTTTACCTCTACATTATCTGTAGTAGCCTGGTCATCTGTACCGGCATCTGCCGTATAGTTATAACCGGGTGTGTTGATCAAGCCATAACAATACATTTTCAAATCTTCTTCCGTATTGAAATAACTGTCCGCACCTATTTCTGTATGAGGCTGACGGTCCATAAAGGCATCATTGCATGAAGTAGCCAACAAACCTGCTACCAAACTAAGCCATATATAAAATCTACTTTTCATTATCATGTTTCTATTAAATATTTCTTTTTTAGAGAGTTACATTTATACCAAACGAATATTGGCGGTTGAACGGATAGACATATCCGTAAGAATCGGAATTGGTTACCGCTTCGGGATCGAAATATTTCTTCAGCCCGCTCCATTCAAAGAGATTGTCGCCACTGACATAAATACGAACACGGTTCAAGTGCGCCTTCTTAGTCCAACGGGCCGGTAATGTATATCCTATCGTTATATTCTTAATTCTCAGATAAGAACCGTTCAACATATAGTTGGTTTGCGGAATGGCAAGCCCCATACCGTTAATGCCTGTTCCCAAATTCTTATCGGCCAGCCAAGACTGGAACACCGGATATTTAGAATCCAGATTCTGATTAGCCAAGCCCGCATTGATGTAAGACTGGGAATGTTTGGCCATTTCTACATCGCTGTCTGTCGTAGGGCGATAGAAATCAAAAGCATGCACCTGTCCGCCGGTATACGGTTGTTGGTAGAAACTCCAATATAGATAGCTGACAGGGTAATAATCGCGCTTGCCTATTCCGTGCAAGAAAGCCGATACGTCAAACCCGTTCCATTCTGCATTCAGGTTTAAACCAAAACGAAAGCGAGGTGATGAATTTCCTATAACACTCAAGTCACCCGGTTTGTCTACAGTAGTACCCTTCGTTATGCGCTGGTCGCCATCCAAATCTTTGTATTTAGGCCATCCTTCCACGATTTCCAATGCACCCCAAGGTATAATTTCTGTTTCATCCAACGCAGCAATTTCTTCCTTGCTCTTGAACAGCCCATCACTTTGCAATCCCCAAATTTCGCCCAATTCCTGTCCTTCATAATATTGACTAAGGTTTTTGGTAGGATTGTCAAACTTTGTAATCCATGAACGATTGTCGGACAATACGAAGCGTGCCCCCCATTCAGAGGTTTACCTTTCAGTTGAAACTCATCCCGATAAGCGACAGACAATTCCCATCCTCTTGTCTTCAGGTCGGCGGCATTCTCTTTCGGCTCTGTCTTGCCCAACACACCCGGCAATTCTTTTCCTAATGTAAGCATTCCCTTTGTATCACGACGGTAAATGTCAAAAGAGACCACCAATTTATTGTTCCACAACGCCAAGTCAATACCTCCGTTCAATGTACGCACCTGTTCCCAAGTGTAATCGGGAGAAACCAAGCCCGGAGCTGTAACGGTTTGTTGCAATTTTCCATCAATCAGGTAACTGCCCAATGACGAATTCATAGAAGGAATATATCCATATTCGGTTACCAGCTGATTGCCCAATGAACCATACGAAGCACGTATCTTGAATTGTGAGAATAAAGACCGGAGCGGTTCAAAGAAAGGTTCCACATCGACACGCCATGCTACCGAACCCGAAGGGAAAAAGCCATATCGTTTGTTTTTGGGGAAACGTGAAGTTCCATCATAACGGCCGTTCAATTCAAAAATATAACGGTTGTCATACATATAATTAGCACGGAAAAACAAGCCACGAATAGCCCAATCCTTATAAGTTTCGTCTACATACTGTTCGCCTGAGGACAAGCCGATGGAAGGCAAAGAGGTAGATATGATGTCGTAACGGTCGGCAGTGAATTTGTCCCAACGGCTATATTCTTGATTGAAACCTAACACACCGCTCACCAAATGCTTGTCGAACGACTTGGTCAACGTGGCATACAAGTCAAGCACGGTATATAGTTCGGAAGTACTGCCTTTGTAAGCACGGCTTGTACCCTGTTCGCGAACATCATCCGGTCCGTAGCCAATGCGATACTTAGTCTTATACCAGTCGTAATCTTCATGGCTTTTTGAAAAAGTAAAGTTAGCGTTCAGCACCAACATTCTTTCCCAAAAATTCATTTCGGCCGAGAAAGTACTTTGCAAACGGTCGTAAACGGTTTTCTCCTCGCCTCCGTCCACCAATTGTGCCAATGCAATACCCAGTTCACTGTTTGCCCATGTACCGTCGGGGTTCACGTCCATGTCGTGAGGCTCTGCATCGTAAAAAATCACTCAAATTATAATAACTCGGTTTTTTACGGGTAGTAGAGACAAAAGAGGTATTATTGGAAACAGACAACCAGTTCCAAATCTGATAATTAAACTTTGCCTCGCATACTGTAACGAATATACTTGTCATTTTTTACCACACCTGAGAAAACACCGTCTTCACTGTACACACCTCCCGACAAATAAAACTTGGTTTTCTCTGTCGCACCGGAAATGGAAAGCTGATGTGCCTGACTGAATGTACTCTTATCCAGAAAATAATTTGTCCAGTTGCGATTACCCATATACTCCCACTGCGTGTTGTCCAACGGATTCAGGCGTATGGCTTCCGTTCCATCGGGATTGTCAGAACGTTGACGTGCCCACTCCAAACGCTCGTCACTGGTCACATGACCGGAGCTCCAAGGAGTGTTTAACACCGCAATGTTCTTCAGTTTCAAATAAATATAAGGATCGGAAGTTTTTTCAGTCAATGAAGAAGGACGCTTCCACGAGAAATTATTGTTATAATTCACCTGAATTCTATCGCCCTTCCCTTGCTTGGTCGTAATCAAAACAACCCCAAAAGCGGCACGGGCACCGTAAATGGCAGCCGAAGAAGCATCTTTCAATACCGAAAGACTCTCTACATCTTCGGGTAACAAGCGATTCATCTCTTCAGCATCCGAAGCTACGCCATCTATCAGAATCAGCGGAGAACCACCGTTGATGGAAGCTTCACCACGAATATTAATATTGGCAGCCTGTCCCGGCTCTCCACTGGTAAAATCAACATTCAAATTAGGTACCATTCCCTGCAATCCTTTCGACAAATCCGTCATAGGTCGTTGCTCCAACTGGGTTGAAGTGATTTGGTCTACCGACCCCGAAAGATTGGCTTTCTTCTGAATACCGTATCCCACGACCACTACCTCACCAAGCGTTTCCGTATCGTCTTCCAGTTCTATTTTTAAAAGATGTTTTCCCATTCACCGCAATAAGTTTGTCCCGATATCCCACATAACTTACCACAATTACGGCATCAACAGGAATGGAAAGTGTAAACTTTCCGTCTACATCGGTTATTGTTCCGTTTCCACTTTTCTTTTTTCACGAATCGTTGCACCAATCAATGGTTCGCCATTGCTGTCCACAACAACTCCAGACACCTGAATTTTTTGTACGAACCTGTTCTGTAATAGGACTTTCCTTCATTTTATCATCAGCAACAGCATAAGGCACAGCCAATCCCCACATACCTGCTGATAACAGCAGAATATTCCTAAACCACAAATAATTGAACTTTCCCATAAATACTTTAGATTAATTTGCCGCAAAAGTACAGTCGGGACGTTACGATGGCATGAACAGCCAATTTCATTATCTTAACCGAATGGTTAATTTTTATATTACAAAAGCATTTGTTTTAATTTCAATCGGGCATTATAAAAAAACTCCAAAGTCTTTTCAACCCTGCATCATTACGCTTAAATCATACAGGATATTCTAATGAAACAAAAATCCGGCTTCCCCCCCAATCGGGAGAAGCCGGACACGGTAAACGGATAATTCTATCTCAATTAATTAAATTGTTCTTCTTTACTTCAAAGTAAGCCTGCGGATGCAAACATGCCGGACATACTTCAGGAGCTTCCGTACCTACATAAATGTAACCGCAGTTACGGCACTGCCATACAGTTTCTTCCGCTTTCTTGAATACTGTGCCTTCTTCCACATTCTTCAATAAAGCCAGATATCTTTCCTCATGCCCCTTTTCAGCTTCAGCGATTCTGCGATACATAGTGGCGATAGCAGGAAAACCTTCCTGATCGGCCACATCAGCAAAGTGAGGGTAATCAGTAGTCCATTCTTCATTTTCACCGGCAGCGGCAGCTTTCAAATTTTCCATAGTGGTACCAATGATACCTGCAGGATAGCTGGCAGTAATTTCTACCATACCACCTTCCAACCACTTAAACATACGTTTTGCATGTTCCTTTTCCTGATCAGCTGTTTCTGTGAAAATAGCAGCGATTTGTTCATAACCTTCTTTTTTTGCAGTACTTGCAAAATAAGTATAACGCATTCTAGCTTGTGATTCACCTGCAAATGAAGTTAACAAGTTTTTTCTCTGTCTGTGTACCTTTAATGCTCTTAGCCATAATTATTTGTTTTATTGGTTAGTTATTATTTTATTACCCTTGCCTTATACCACAAAGATATATATTATATTTCAAATTTGTATTTATTACAATTATAATTTTATGTTTAATTAAACATTCTATTTATATAAAATAAACGCAATACGGCTTGAATATGTTCATCAACTACAAAAGTTTCTTAAACAAGAAAGCTATTTATGCTCAAACTCCCCAATAATATACGAAGAACACCCTTCATGCAACAAAAATAAGAACTTAAAATCAATAATCCCTTAATTTATAGATAAATTTTGTCTAATTTTGCACCTCCATTCTGTGTTGAACACATTTCGTAGCATAAAGTAAATTATAAAATGAAAGCATTTGAATTTAAACCGAAGCTCTTCACTACATTAAAAAATTATTCGAAGGAGAGCTTCATGGCCGACCTCATGGCCGGCATTATCGTAGGTATCGTTGCACTTCCTTTGGCTATTGCATTTGGTATTGCTTCAGGAGTATCTCCCGAAAAAGGTATTATCACTGCTATTGTTGCAGGCTTTATCATTTCTTTATTGGGAGGAAGCAAAGTACAAATCGGCGGACCGACAGGCGCGTTTATCGTTATCATCTACGGTATCATACAAGAATATGGCATCAGCGGACTGACAGTGGCAACACTGATGGCAGGTGTACTCCTTGTTTTATTAGGAGTGTTTAAACTGGGAGCTGTCATCAAATTCATTCCCTATCCCATCATTGTCGGTTTTACCAGTGGTATTGCCGTTACCATCTTCACTACACAGATAGCTGATATCTTCGGACTCAACTTTGGCGGAGAGAAAGTCCCCGGAGACTTTATCGGCAAATGGATGATTTATTTCCGCCACTTTGATACAGTAAACTGGTGGAATGCCATTGTCAGTGTGGTCAGTGTATTCATCATTGCCATCACTCCCAAATTCTCAAAAAAGATTCCCGGTTCGTTAATATCCATCATCGTAGTGACGATTGCAGTCTATCTGATGAAAACATACGGAGGAATTACCTGCATTGATACGATTGGCGACCGATTCACCATTCAATCACAACTTCCCGATGCAGTGTACCCGAATTGAATTGGGAAGCAATCAAGAACTTGTTTCCCGTAGCCATCACAATTGCTGTATTGGGTGCCATCGAATCATTACTTTCGGCTGCCGTTGCCGACGGTGTAATCGGTGACCGTCATGATTCAAACACAGAGCTGATAGCCCAAGGTGCAGCCAATATCATCGCTCCTCTTTTCGGAGGTATTCCTGCTACCGGAGCCATCGCACGTACCATGACCAATATCAACAATGGGGGAAAGTCTCCGGTGGCCGGCATTATTCATGCTGTCGTATTATTACTCATCCTGCTCTTCCTGATGCCGTTGGCACAATACATCCCGATGGCTTGTCTGGCCGGCGTGTTAGTCATTGTATCTTATAACATGAGTGGCTGGCGCACCTTTAAGGCATTACTCAAGAATCCGAAATCGGACGTGACAGTGTTATTGATCACTTTCTTCCTGACAGTCATTTTCGACTTGACAGTCGCTATTGAAGTAGGATTGCTGATTGCCTGCGTGCTATTTATGAAACGCGTTATGGAAACCACCGATATTTCGGTTATCAAGAATGAAATCGATCCTAATAATGAATCCGATTTGGAAGTGCACGAAGAGCATCTCATGGTTCCCGAAGGCGTAGAAGTATACGAAATCAATGGTCCGTATTTCTTCGGCATCGCCACTAAATTTGAAGAAATCATGTCTGAACTGGGCGACCGCCCGAAAGTGCGTATCATCCGTATGCGTAAAGTGCCGTTCATTGATTCTACCGGTATTCACAACCTCACTAACCTTTGTGAAATGTCTAAGAAAGAAAATATCCATATCGTACTTTCAGGCGTAAACGAAAAGGTGCATAAAGTATTTGGAGAAAGCCGGTTTTTATGACTTGCTCGGCGAAGACAACATTTGTCCCAATATCAATGTAGCTCTGGAGAAAGCCAAAGCCATTGTAGAGAAATAAAACAGATTATACCAAAAATAGGTGTCGTTACTCGTTCGTTTAGCTACCTTGGGACATTCATTAAATATTACAAAATCAGCACTAATTCATACACAAATTATTGCGAATTAGTTGGCTTTTTTGTATC
>ENA-OQCD01000200-OQCD01000200.1-human-gut-metagenome-genome-assembly--contig:-NODE-200-length-16027-cov-3.983459_pt1 | contig 16027 bp, 26 predicted proteins | sample MGYA00242755_ERZ504571 | MGnify/ENA primary metagenome ERZ504571 (study PRJEB26092, sample SAMD00036274) | human gut metagenome | host: Homo sapiens | study: EMG produced TPA metagenomics assembly of...
CCTGTGTGCTTGGCAGTCTCAGCCTGCAGACGTAGGTGCTTCCCTCCGTGATGGTGGAGATAACCACAAAATTGATACTCTCAGTGCCATTGATCGTTGAAAATCGCGCACCGATCGGAACCTCACAGTCAAAGATGCCGACCTTTACAGCGGCGGAAGCCTGCTTGCGGGTGATACCGGCCAGCACTGCCAGAAGATCCAGCGAATCTCCGGAGCTGTCTGGACGAACGCCTGTTTCTGCACAAGGTCGAGGCTCAGATAAAAGCCCTCAAGCACGTAGGCTGCCGGGCCTACCGCGGTCTGGATAGGGCTGGTATCACGCTCGTCGTAGGTGTCGGGCACAAGGGAAAGCATGTGATCGAGAATGTTTTTATAGGTTGCAGCTGAAAAATCCTGCATCAGAATTTCACCTCCGTTCCGGTCTCAACATCGCCATAGACTGTTTCGACGGTAAAACTTACCGTCAGGTTTTGCCCATTGATGCTGTATTCGTAGTTTTTTAGGCCAATAATGCGGTCGTCTGCCAGCAGCGCATCCTGCAGACGGCGCTGCAGTTCTGTGGCAACATAACCGGCATCCTGTCCGACCAGCCCTTCCCATTGCATACCGCTTGCCGGCTGGTAGATCTGCCAACGATAGCGCTCTACGTTCAGGATGATCTCAACTGCCTGCTTTACGGCATCATAGCCGTCGCATGTTCCGGCGATACGTCCAGCTGCACGGTCGATCTTCCATGTCAGGGAAGGCTGAGCGACAAACTCAACGCCGCCCGATAAATCGATGCTGTTTTCCGGCAATACGGCCATTTAATCACCACCTTCATATACACGAGATAACACGACGAACTTCTGGCCACGCTGCACACGCAGAAGAAGCACCTTGTCACCGGCTTTCAGGGCAGGGTTGAGGATGATATATTTCTTATCCTTGCTCAGTGAAAGGACTTTTCCATTCTCCCAGCCTTTGATGTCCTCGCTCTGTACAGAGCTGTCTGCGCCCCCTGAGAGCAGGGAATAACCAGTGTAAGGCTCCGATGGGCCGCCTGTGCTGCCGTGAACACCAGCGTGTATATGGGGCATGGCGTGCCGGTGTTTCAGCAGCGGGATCTTCTTTTCAATGACCGGCTCTGCAAGGTAGAGAATATCCTGCGCAGTGTAGCCATTTCCGTGTTGATGGAGATTTCCAGCACATCATCATCGGGCGGGGCCTTTACCACGGTGCCGATCTGCAGATCGGTGGGCTGGTCAACGTCTCCGGCAACCCGGTTCAGCTGCAAAAGTGCTTCCACGATGTCCAAAAGATTTCCCTCCCTTACAGAGCTTTTGCTTCCAGTTCCATGGTGTGCAGATCGTTTTCCCACGTATGAGAGACCTTTTCCAGCATGACATACTTGCGGAACGGGTCGCCGTCAAGATCATTGATATTGACCAGAAGAAGCTGTCCCGCCCGCAGGCTATTGACACCCAGCGAGGTGAATTTGAGTTGCTGCAGAACGCGATTGTAATACTCCAGACTGACCTTTGCCTGCTCCTTGACCTGTGCGTCTGTGGCCGCTTCGTCCACCTTTTGATAGAGCTGCAGCAAGCCCCAGCGGGCAATGGTGTCCGAATCCTTTCGGATAAAAAACATCGGACTTGCCGGTCTCCTTGTTCGGACGCACCAGCTTGATGCTGTTGTAGGTCTGGGAGTCAATGGACGTGTTGTAGCTGTAGTTGGTCATCAGGCTCTTTTTCGCCGATGATGTAGTCGCTCTTCATATCAGCTGCAGAGCGCAGAGCAACACCATCTCCAGAATCGTAAAAAACAAAGACCGTGCCGGTATTCAGCAAGGTCTTCTGGATGGCAGTATTGATGATGTCGATGCAGCTTTTATCCTGCATCACGAGGGAGGGGAGTTTGTAGCCGGTATCGGCCAGCGTGCCCACATCTACCTGCAGGTCTTCACAGATCTGCTTGATAATGTCGGCGGCGCTCTGGGCATAAAATGTGTAGCTGTTATTTGCTTTCAGGTAGCGCAGCCGGTCATAGCAGACCACATCCACAGGCCCCCAACGGTCCTGCCCGCGGCTGAATACCCATCCATAAAACTGCAGTTCTCCATCTGCGGAAAACCGTACAACGTCGCCCTCTTCGATTTTGGATTGCGGCGTGCGCAGATAGGTGAAGGTAAGCTTGCCGGGATTCCCGGTGCGCTGGGTGATCCAGCTTGCGGTTGTTACGCTGTTAGTGAGGTTTAGCAGGTCTCCGGGCGTTTTGCGGCCCACGATCAGTTCATAGCTCACCGGTTCACCTCCGTGAGGTCAGAAGCGGACATCCAGCCGAATACCACCCCGGAAAGATCCTGCACGCAATACGGATGCGGGTTTGTGCGGGATACGATGCGCCGTACCTGCACCTGCTGGCCGCTGAGCGTGCCGGCAGGTGTTGGTGCAGTGCTGGTGCTGTAATATTTCCCGTTTGCCTTACGCTGGGCACCCACATAGAGTTTGCTGCTTTGGATGCTGCGTGCTGGAGTAAGGATCACTTTTACAGCACTGACAGTAGACGTTGCGACAGCAGCGGCAGAAAGCGCCCGCGTGACAGTGTTCAGCGCAGAGGATGCCGTAGTGGCTGCAGGCGAGAAGTTTCCGCTGCTGCCCTGCAGAACAGCCTTCTGCGGTGAAAAGTCCTTGTATTCAGTAATGGTCAGGTCAAAGTAAAAGTCGCCGGTCTCGCCGCCGCGCTCCTCGGTCTTGAAACTGGTAACAAGGCACTCAAAACCCATGCCGCCACCCAGAAACGGGGTGCCGTTCTCATAATAGCGCACCGGCGTATAGACGATGGGCCTTTTTCTGATCCATTGCGCTCTTGAAAAACGTAATGTACACCGATGGCGGTAAAAACACGGCCGCGCTCATCCATGGGAGCCTGCGTCCGGGAAACAGACCGGAGATCGTTACCTTACGCAGCTTTGGCGTGCGCGGCTGCATGACAGGGCCAAGGCCAAGCACATTATACTCGCCATTGTCGGATTCTTTGGTCTCCGGAAGCTTTTCCGGGTTGATGGGCAGGGACAGCACGGTGCTGTCCCGTGAAAAATAAATGCGGTAAAGGCTCGGCATACATTCTCCTTAATTGACCGCAACGACACTGCCACTCTGCACGCGCTCCATAATGAGGTCGCCCAGAAGATCGGCAAGGCTCTGGCGGTCGGCTTCAGTGTTTCCGGTGTTCTGGCCTTGAACAGTAATGACCGGGGCCTGCGAGGTGAGGTTGATGTTGTTCACGAATTTACGTTCCGCAATATCAACCATCATCTTGAGCTGCTCATCTGAAAGATCAACCGTTTTTGCGATCTTACCGGTGTTGTTCTTAATTGCGCCAACATTATTCAGCAGGGAATTGACATCTGCTGCCTGAGGAACGCCCAGATCGCCAAGACCGCCCGGCCCGAACAGGTTGCCAAGGCTGAGGTTGGAACCCCAATCATATCCTCTGGTGTAGGCGCTTCCGAGATCCATGTTCTCCCACGGCTTCACATACTCGGTATAGCCGCTGTTCTGGATCTCATTGCTCCGTTTTTTGGCAAGATCGGTGATCCAGCCGCCCAGGCCGCTGGTCAGATCGACCGTCACGCCGGGGATCATGTTGATAAGCCCCTCAACAGCGGACGCAATATTCTGCATATACTGCAAAACGGTGATTGCCATATCATAGAACAGAACTTTCACAGCTGCGACCGGGTTCGTGAACACATTGCCCACAAAGTTTGCAAACATGGCAAATCCATTCTGCAGGGGAACCAGAACACTGTTGAACACGAATGCACCCATCACAGCAAATGCGCCCGTAATGATACCTGTAGCGGAAACGCTTGTGCCTGCAAAGTGGTTCATCACAGCAACACCTGCATACAGGGCAGCTACCAGCACCAGAACGGCGGCAGCGGCCAGTGCGGCCGGGTTTGCGGCCATGACGGCATTGAGAAATGCCTGTGCGGCAGCGGCTTTCTCAGAAGCAAATGCCAGAATGTTCGTCCAGTTGGCGGCAATCAGCAGCACACCAAAAGCGGTTCCCAGAGAAATCACAATGGGGACAACCGTCTGGATGTTGTTCGCTACCCAGTTGATGGCTGACAGCAGCGGGTCAAGGGCACGGATGGCAGCGTTGGAAGCCACCGTCCAAACCTGCGCCCAAGTCATGGGGGTTTTTGCAAATTCAGCGTTGGTCTCTGCTGCGGCTGCAAACATGGCGTTTTTACAATGGCGGCGGTGATCTGCCCCTGTGCACCCATTTCGCGCAGCTTGCCCATATCCACCTGCAGATAGTCCGCAATGGATCTTGCAATGGCCGGTGCCTGTTCCATGACGCTGTTCAGTTCATCGCCGCGCAGCACGCCGGACGCAAGGCCCTGTTCCATCTGAAGAATTGCAGCCTGCGCAGCTTGCCCGGATGCGCCAGAGAGCGCAAGCTGTTTGTTCAGCTGTTCTGCAAACTGCACGATCTCCTTCGTGTTGTCAAATGCGCTGCCCGCCATAGTACCCAACTGTGAAACCAGCCCCATGGTGTCCATAAAAATTGCCGCGGGAAGCTGCGCGGACTGGTAGATCATCGTTTCCAACTGCTGCGTGGTCTGCAGGCCATCGTTCATACGGTCAAGCCGGGCGCGGGTAGAAACCAAGCTGTCTGAAAGGTCTACGGCTCTTTTCAGCCCCTGAATACTGAGGTAAGAAGCAGCAAGCCGTTTCACAGCGCTTGCCAGAGCATCAGCGGAAGACGTGGCCGCTTTCTGATTGTCCGAAAGTTCTTTGGTGCTTTTGGATGCTTTTTCAGCGGCATCGGCCTGTTCTCGGATAGCGGCGGCTTCTTTTTCCACCGCAGCCTGCGTTTCACGGGCTTTTCCGGTAAGGATGCCGGTTTGTGTACCCAGCGCTTCCACCTTCAAACGCAGGCGTTCGTTCTGGGTCTCAAGCTGTTTGTACGCAGCGGTGCCCGCTTCACCGGCAGCGCGCATGGCATCCAGCTGCTGAGCACTGGCTTCAAAGGCCGCAGTTGCCTTAGCAGAAGCAAGCTCTGTGCTCCGCAGTGCGGATTCATAGCTTTTCAGCTGGCGCTGTGCAGCGGTGGTTGCAGAAGCCGCATTCTTCGCGACTGTGATATACCCGGCCAGCGGATTGGAAGCCTGATCGTCCAGAATGAACCTTGAATGGATATCAGCCACTGTGTCCAGCCTCCTTCATCTGTCGGGATTCTTTTAAGCGCTTTTCCATTGTACGCAAAGCAAATGCCCGGACCAGAGCCTTTTCACGCTCCGGCAGGGCATCGTATTGACCGGGGGACCAGCCGAGATTGTCAAAACAGTAGTAAGCTGTCAGAACATCAATATCCCAGAGGTCCCCGGCGATCAGTTTTTTGCTTCTTCGTCCGGGCCTTCATCCAATCCGGACAGTTCGTTGATGGCGGTGATGAGTTTGAGAAACTCACCGGCCAGCAGCATCTTGCCGGGGACCTGGACAGGATCTTTGGTGTTATAGTTTTCGCACAGCTCAGCGCTGTGAAAGTCGGGGAATACCGTTGCAGCCACGATCATGCGGCTGGAATATTCGTTGGCATCCATCTCGTCCTGCCACTGCTGGCCTACCTTTTTCTTGCGGGTGGATGCCTTGAGCAGGGAAGAATTTTCTTCCTGGGTCAGGGCGCGGATCTTAAACGGAACAGGTTTGCCATCTGCGCCGAGAAAGCGCTTGGAAATGACAAGCTCCTTTTCTTCCGTAGGAACAGCGGGATGCAGAAATGCGGAAAGTGCGCTCATAAAGAATACCTCCTATCAGTTGCCCAGATTGACCGGGTCGGAAAATGCTTTCAGACGGTTTACCTTGGTGTAGCTGAAATTGAAGTCATAGTTCAGCATTGCTTCGTCGTCGTTCAGGATGGACAGCGGAATCTCACCGGTCAGCATACAGCCATAATAGCCCATGACCTGATCGCCACGCTGGCCGTGGGGTCGTTGTTGGTGATGGTGATATCAAAGGTTTCCATTACACCAGTGTTGATATACTGCAGCAGCATATCGGTGAACAGGTTGCTGCCGTTGGAACCAAAGTAGACATTGCCGGTGCCGGTCTGCGTGACACCATTGGCCTTTTTCTGCACCGTGCGGGTGCCGATGGTCTTCATGTCCGAGGTCTGAATGCCAGCCACAGTCTTGATGTTTTTCATGCCGCAGATCTCTGTGATGCGGCCATCACGAGTGACGGTGATTTTGCCTTCGGCACCGTTCAGGGTGTCCTGTGCAAGCAAATACATTAAAATCCCTCCTTACGACACATCCAGCGTGATGTAGATCTTGTTGGTGCTGCCCACGGCTTCGATCGCCAGCGTGATAAGCACCGCGTCCTTGGCATCGCCCTTCTCAACGGTGACATCGGTTTCGCCATCAAAGTTCTGGATGCCACCGGATGCCTGCAGCTGGGTCAGGTACTTCACGACGGCGCTCTTGTACTCCATGCGGCCCGCATCGGTGTTGTCCACAATGCCCACATAGTTCTTGGAGAACTGAGAATACAGGTCGTTGGCGATGGTGTTGCACAGCCGCATGGTACGGTTGTAGCGGTACACCTCGCCGATCTCCGAAGTGTAGGTGACCAGAGAATTGATATCATACTCCACGCGGACTGTACCATCATCGGCATTCAGGACGAACTTGCCGGAATTGATGGCATCCACGTACTGGCTGTGGGTCAGCCGGGGAGAGATGTCCACAGCATTGGGATAGACGGCGTTGGTCAGATCCTGTCCGTAGGTGGCGGCAGCCAGTGCGCCGCCTGCCCACCAGCACACCTGCTGCGGGGTCAGGGTTGTGCCATCGTCCAGCACAACGCCGGTGTCCACGTTGACGATATAGCGGGTGTCAGGATTGGTGCTGCCGGATTCCACCAGCTGAGAATAGCGGCCCGTCTCGGTATTGACCCGCTTGATGAAGCTTTCCATCGCGGTACGCGCCGTGTTGTCCGCGCCATCGTAGATCAGCACATCGAACTTGTAGGGCTCAATGGCGGTCAGGAATGCGCTGTAAGCCGAAGCTGCTACCACGCCGTCCTCTCCGCCGGTCAGGGCAGTTCCGACATTGGCAGTCAGAGCGCCGGTGCCGCTCCAGTCCACCCAGCTGTTTGCAGCCAGTTCTTCCACCGTCTTGGCGGTCTGCTGGTCTTTGATCTCACCATCCACTACAGTTGAGACCTCAAAGCTGCCTTCCGGCGAGGAAAGCGCCGTCACAACGACGGAGATATCGTTCCCGCGTACGCCCACATACTTTGCGGTAGCGGTCAGCGGCGCGATCTCCATGGTGGCTTTTACGGCACCACTGGCCGTGGGACGGTACAGCAGTACCTTGCGGGGCGCTGCCGTGCGGTTGGTGCCCTTGAAGATCTCGGTCAGAAACCGGTTTTCCGGCGCAGTAATATCATAACCGGTGTACACGGTCATGTCGGCACCGGCATCGATCTCAATCACTTTGGCCGTCGGACCCCAATGCAGAGGTTCACAGAGCGCAGCAATGCCGCGGTCGCCGACGGTCAGATCCTGTTTGTTCTTCGACCGGAAGCGAAAGTAAACGCCCGGCCGGACTTTGTTTTGTACGGTAAAGGTTCCACCTGCTGCCATAGCGGGTCACTCCTTCCAAAAATCTTTCACAGCGGCCTGCGCCTCTGCGAGGGTGTAATACGGTTTGTTCAGTACCGCAGCCAGAAAGTCCGGCTGATATCTCGCAAAACGCGGGTCCTTCAGCAGAACTTCACGGCGATACTGGGTTTCTTTTTCTTTCATTTATCCACCTTCTGATCGATGCTCAGGGTCTGCATCTTTACAGCATCTTCGGGCTTTTCCACAAAAATACGCAGCTCGAATTTGTAATGCAAACCGTCGGAATCAATGTCTGTCTTGCGGTCATAGGCCCGCAGCAGGGCGGTGTCTGTACCATCGGTATAGGGAAACACCTCCATGCAGAGGTCTAAGGTTTCTGCGGCGGAACTGTACTGCTGCTGCAGGTCAGGCAGGTTGTAATCCAGCAGATAGGTCAGGTCTACGCCGATGGTGCGCAGCCAGCGCCCACCCGGGTGCGGTTTGATGTTGGAATACCGCTGCTGCAGGAACATGCAGGGCGGTTCTACACCCTGCTGGACGGGATCTTCAAGCATCTGCACACCGGGCAGGACAGGCGCGAGATGTGCCGCCAGCGAACGTGCAATGGTGGTAACTGTAAAGTTCATCTCAGAATCCTTTCCAGCTCTCTTCCGGTTCTTTCCAGTTCCGCCTGCAGCGTTTCTTCGTAAGCCTGCTGGGCAGCATCGGTCATGTGCAAGCCTTCCACGTACTGCGTTTGGGTGCCCACCATGATGCCCACCTCATCTTTACGGCTGGGGTCATATTCCAGCAGGCCGAAAGCAGGGTTCACATACAGGCCGGGCACAAAATGTTTGTCCATCCGGTGGCCGTCATTCACAAAAGAAGCATATTCTTTGTTATTATTCAGCTCGGTGACATACTGCCCGGCCTGCTGCTCCGGGATGATCTTGCTGTCCGTGGCCCAATGCTGCTTCAGTTCACCGGTGCGGGTGTTGATGCCGCTCAGGCTGTCTGCTGTGGGCGGGGTCTTTTCCTGTGCGGCTTCCACTGCGCGGATGGTGGCGTTCTTCGCGGCAACAGAAATCATATCCGGCAGAACTTTTTGAGCTGCTTCCAGTTTTTGAATGTATTCATCCAGCGTCATTTCACACGCTCCTGCTTCAACAGTGTGATCTCCTGATGGGCCAGCCCCGGCATGACCGCACCGAAGGGTTCATAATAGCGCTCCGGTGTGTCTGCAAAATAGCGCTCGTCCGGCGCAGTATAACCCAGCTTTGCACCTCTGTGGATCACCAGCTCATCTCCGGGCTTGATATCCACTTCGATGCCGCAGGCCAGCTTATCGGTCTGGGTGATGCTGGCAGCAGTCTGGTTCATCTGCAGCCCGCTGGTCTTTGTCTGATAGACCCGGCAGGCAACACCGGAAAGCACCTTCTGCGTTCCATGTGGGTCAGGCTGTTCTCGGTCACTTTCTCATTGCGGAACACATCTGCCGTGTCGGTGTACCAGTCCGTCCAGTCCATCCTTCATCACCTCAGATCACATAACTGCCCGCAAGCCCGATGAACCGGGCGCGGTTGCCAGCATCTGGCCGTAAGTGGTAGCATTCAGGTCGCCCCAGTCCTCAGTGCCTGCGGTCAGGGCGGAGGTGTCGTAGGTCACAGAACTGTCGCCCAGTGTGGCGGATTTCACCACGCCCACCAGTGCACCGGAAGCTGCAGCCTGCGCAGGCGTTGCGCTGCTTTCAGCAAAGGTGCGCAGCTGCAGGGTCACGTAATGTGCCACATACAGCCCCACGGCGTAGTGCCAGCTGTACAGCCATTTGTCCGGCTGTACGCTGACATTGGCCATGCGCACGATCTCATTCAGCAGAGCATCCGGCAGGTGACACTTGCCGTCGGCATTGCAGAACTGCGGATATTCTTCCTTGAACTGCTCAGCGGTGTAATTTCCGACGCTGCCGCCGAGGTTCGCCGCCTGCTGGCGGACTCCACCAAACTGTGCACCGTAGATCATGCCGTTCTCCTTACTCTGCCGCAGCAGGCTCTGCGGGCTTCTCCTCAGCCTTGGCCCTGCGGGTCTTTACCGGCTTTTCAGCTGCAGCCTGAATGTCCTTATCGCGGTGTTCGGTGGCAACGATCTTACCATCGGCCGCCAGTGCCTTAAAATAGGCCGTCTCCGCGGCCCAGTCGGGGACGGTGGCAAAACCATCCTTTTTCAGCACGACCGGTGCAACACCGGGTGCAGGGCTGGGAATGATGATGTTGCGCTTTGCGAGGATGAACATGATGCTTCTCCTTTCTCAGATGCCGTCCACGTACAGAATGGAGGTGGGGTAGAACAGCTGCACCTCGGAAATGTTTGCCATGTATGCAGTATCATAGCAGACATTGGTAACGTTAGGAGCAGTCATGATGCGGCTCATAGGCACCAGTTCGTCCATCTTGATGTAACGGGGCTTGTTCACGTAACCCACCATGCGGTCGGTCTTGCCGGTACCTGCGCCCTTACACCAGCGGCAGCCGCCGATGAACAACTCACCACCATTCTTGACAGCGGCGTTGTTCTTCATCAGGAAGTCGTAGATGGTCTCGGATGCCAGATCGGACACCATGGTGGTCAGGATGTAGTTGTACTGCTCATAAGGCAGCAGGATGTGGTTGGGGATGGCATCGGTGTCATACTCGCAGGAAGCCCACACAGCGCTCAGCAGGTCGTTCACGTCCTTCAGGATCTGCTGCGGGGTCTTATCCTTCCACTTGGTAGAGGAGGAGTCCGCACCATTGCTGGCAGCAGTGGTCTCGGTGACATTGGGGCTGTTCATCAGGCCGGTGGTGCCGTAGTCCTCGAAGCCGGTGTAGACGTTGGCATCCATGTGCTTGTCGTAGGTCAGGCGGATGCGTCCTGCAGCAGCTGATCAAGGCTGCGGCCGATGAGGTTGGAGCGCTGCATGTCCACGAAGTTCACGCGCAGAGCCGCGCTGAACAGGTGCGCCTTGTATGCGCCCTTGGCAACGTTGGCCTGAATGATGGGCGTGCCGTTGGCACCGCCTGCACCCACAGCACCGGAGCCGGAGCCGCCGGTGATGCCGTAGGCCACGTTCATGGCGGTGACGTAGTCCACCCAGCCGCCGCCGGTCTGGATGGGGATATCGCGGGCATAGGTGACGCTGGTGAGGGGCTTGCGGATCAGCGGGTCACGCTTTTCCAGCTCACTGGTCAGGAATGCGCCACCAGACGCAATGCCTGCTGCGTCCATGGTAAAAGAAGAGCCGGACGGCGCAACACCGCCCAGCTTCGGGGTAAACACACCGGCATCGAAATTGCCGACATTCTGGAAATCTGCCATATTCTGTTCCTCCTGTTACACGTTCTGACGGGTGAGAATGACCAGCTCGGCCACGCCGTTTGCGTCTGCAGAGCCGCCCCACTGGCAACCGGTCAGCTTTACGGTGTTGGCGCTGGTGCTGTCTGCCTCGGCCTCAAAGCCGCCCACGACAGCATTGGGGAGCGAAGTGTTCTTGATGATGCGCACGTACACTGCGCCGCCGCGCTTCGGGGTGCCCTTCTGGCACAGCACGTTGATGCTGCCGCGCTGGAACACGCTGCCAGCATCGCCGGTGGTGTATGCGCCGGTGTTCTGGTCAGTGTAAGACAGGGCAGAGCGCATCTCGCGGCCTGCAACGCCCGCAAACCTGTCTGCGGTAACGCCGGAGCCCTGCATCAGGACAACGGCACCATTTGCATCATACATCAGAGCCATGCCGAAGGGCAGGGGCTCTTTTTTCGCCCACAGGCGAGTTACAACGATCATGTCGGGCTGGCGTGCGTAGGAACCGGCAAAGCCGTGCTCCATCTCCGCGCCGATGATCTGCGGATTGAGCTGAGAAAGTGCCATACGATCAAGCCTCCTTATGCTTGGTGCGGGTTGAATGCGTCATACGCGGCCTGCGATTCTTCACAGACTGCTTCGTAGCTGGTGCGGCCGGAACGGTGGGCAGCCTGTGCTGCGCTGTCCTGTGCGGCCTTGGTGATGCCTGCCAGCAGGCCGTCCACGCCGTCATCCTTGCCGGGGTCAGCGTCGGCGGGCGGCTGTACAGGCTCCTGTGCCTTCTGCGACAGCGCCTTTACCAGCGTGGTCACGGCGTTCAGGATAGCATCCAGCTTGGCATCAATACTGTTGCCTGCGGGCTTTTCTGCCGGTGCAGGCGGGACACTGTCCTCTGCGGGGGCAGTTTCGGCCACAGGGGGCTGTGCGTCTTTTGCGGGTTCAGCTTCCGGCGCAGATGCGGGTGCGGCTTCCGGCGCGGCAGTCACAACAGCGGCGGGGTTCTTTTCGGATTCGTTCATTGCAGTTCCTTTCTCCGCCGGTGCGGCGGCACTGTCCTGAATGGCAACCAGATGCCCTGCGCGCCCTCTGGGCACGATCGCAACATGGTTTCCTCGGATATTAGTCTGGCGGTATCCCGTGCCATCCGGCGTGTAGCAGCACCGGTAGCCGCAGGACACCTCCCGCGTCACGCCGTTTTCCACATCAGAGATCAGGCCGGGATCCTTCAGGTGAAGGTCAGCGACAAGATAATCGCCCTCCCGGTGAACATTCTCTGCGTGGCCCTTGGCGTAAAGGGCGTGATTTTCCGGCATCAGGCGTTCAGGAGGATGATTCTGGGTTACATCCTTACCCTCGAAACTGGCAACTGCTGCCGGGTCGAACACATCTTCAGGGCGGCGCTGCACCTGCACAAGGCGGTCAGGATCGCCGTCAAGGCCCAGTTCCCCGGCAAAGTATTCCTGCTGGCCGATGCGCGCAATGGGCACGTCATGGCAGATGAGGAAGCTCCGGGGTCTTGGTCATGTGTTCGCTGATTTTACTGCCGTAATAGGCAATCAAGGGGCATCACCTCCGAAAATGGGTATAAAAAAACACGGTGCTGTCTGCATCGTGTTCGTTTCAGGTTTGGCGGTCACGGTAAGCGCTCACCCAGCCCTGATATTTTTCATCCCCGGCCAGCTTGTGCCGCTGGAAGGTGGCAAAGGTCTTGGGTACCTCGTCGCCCAGGGCGGTGCGGTAGCGTTCCCACTGCCGGTACTGAGCAAGCCACTTGGCACGGCCCTGTTCTTTGTCGCGGTAGGCTTTGATCTGTGCTTCGGTGCGCGGGTCGCGGCTGTAGGGGTTCGTCTTGGGGCTGGAAAAGCGCCTGATACGCTCAAGCTCTTCCGGCGTTCGTCCTGCCGGTGTCCACGGGCGGAGACTGTGCAGGCAGTTGGGGTGGATGTTCAGCCAGCTGTTGGAAAGATCATCCGGCCCAGCGGGGTCCATCTTGCCGAAGGCGTCTGAAAGCGGCGGGAAGTCCGGGTCTTTTTCCGCTGCGGCTGTACACCCGGCCCTCGTAGGGAGCGCACAGGGCACAGGTGGTGCCGTGGGCGCTGATCTGGTATAGATCCTGTTCCGGGTCAGCGGTTATCACAGACAAGATCTCTGCCTGCCGCGAGGTGGAGCGGGAGACCATTGTTGCATAGGTGTGCAGGCTCCAGTTCCGGCCTGCTTTGTCAGTGAAGGCTGTCACGCCTTCCCGGCGCAGAGCGTCCACAAAGGCGGGCACGCTCTGGTTGATGCCACGCCCTGCAGCCTGCTGTTCGGCTACCTGTTCCAGCCCAACGCGCGGTAAATGTCCGGTTCCGTGCGGCCCAGCAGGGCACTCTGCAGGCCTGCCAGCACAGTGCTGTGGGCATCGGTCAGCTGGCCCATGAGGTTCATGGTCAGCCGCTGCACAATGTCCGTCTGGGTGCTGGTGAGGGTCTTAGCATTGTAGATACCCGGCCCGATGCTTTTCCACCGTCTCGCCGGGCACAGCTCTGGCATCCGGGCGGCGCACATAGAACTGCGCTTCCACAAGGCGCGGTACCATACTCCCAGTCCTGCGTTTCAAGCTGTCGGAGAATGGCCTGCACCCGTTCAAGAGCAGCCACAGCGTGATAATCCACAAGGCCTTGACTGCGCAGACGGCCGATCTCGTTGATGATATCTGTTTCGGCACGCAGGTACAGCCGGATGAGCCGTTCCAGTTCCCGGTCAGGGGATGCACGGGCAAGGGTGGGCATAGGCTTCCTCCTGAAAATGGGCAAAAGAAAAGCGCCGGACTTTCGTCTGACGCTTGTACTGTTAAATTAAATGCAGGGCACTGTTTCCTTGATCGTTTTGAGGAAAGCAGCGGCCTTTTTCATCATGCTGTTTTCCTGCAAAAACTCAATGCCTTTCTGCGTAATGCGAAGGTCAATGACTTTGACGCTGACAGCGGAGCCGATCGACGCAGGGAAAACAAGCCCTACAATATAGCCTTCTTCTGTCAGGCTGCGCATGATGTTGAACCAGTACCCCACGGGGATATGAAGAACATCCGCTGAAATGCAGTCCATATCAGGCCGTTCGCCAGCTTTGAAGCAGGCGTAGAGATATGAAAGAATGCGATATGCAAGAACAAAGTAATCATCCTTGGCCATAGGTCAATTCTCCTCAAGGTCTAGCCCATCGTCGCCCGGAGTAAGCCCGTCCGGGGCAACTTCATCGAAGTATTCGATAAGTTCTTTCATGCTTGCATCCAGGTGCTTTTTGTGCATACTCAAGCATCTCGTCCTCAACCTGATATCCTGCCGGTGCATTCAAAAGCCAAAGCAAATTATTTTTCGTCCTCATAGGACATCTCGACATCAGAGGCAGGTTCATAGTGCTCACGAACATACTGCACCCATACAGATTCCTGCTTGCTCATTTTTTCCTCCTGTTCGTGATTGGAATGCGCCGTTCAACGCTCAGTCCACCAAAGCCATCTGCAGTAACGTGGTACTGATAATTGGCATCCCGAATAATGACCTTTTCACCAGCCAGAAGCCCCGGGTACTGCGTGTTCAACACACCGGTGAGCCTTGCATAGGTCTTGGGCTTGAGCTGAATTTTGCTCTCGCTCCTCTGCGGAGACGGTGCGTACTTGGTTTTCTCTATTTTACCGCTCCCGCCGCCGCTTGTAAAGCGTCCGTCGGAGGGGTCGTGGCGGGAGTTGAAATCGAATACCGAGGTGTCCGCAGTAGGACTCCATTCCGGTCAGATTTTCTGTCAGCCCCGCCAGCGGGTCGCGCATGGCGGTCACGTCCTGATAAGTCTTGCCCGCATTAGCGGCAATGGCTTCATCGGTGATACTGCCGAACATGCCGGTCTCATCGCTCAGGCGGCGCAGCTCCTGCTGTGCAGCGGGCACATCCAGCAAGCCGGACTGAAACGCACTAACGATGCTGTCAGCCTTGATTTTGGCAATGTCGGCGGTCTCTTTTGCGGTTGGTGTCCACAGCGGCGGGAAGCTGAGGTCTGCATCTTCCAGCTGGATGCCTGCGGAACGGGCCAGAACAGGCAGCAGCTTTTCCAGAACCGGGCGCAGTCTGCTTTCCCGCAGGGTATCCACATAGTCGTAGTAGTTCTTCAAATCGCTTTCGCCGGTGGCGTTCATGCCGGCAGGAGAGCGTCCGAACAGCTTCGTCATAGGGTAGTGGGATGCGCCGCACAGGTTCAGGCACATGCTCTCGTACACTTCCTGCAGGCCGGTGAAGGTGTACTGTGTATTGTTGATCTTGTTGCCCTGTTCCACCAGCTGTACACCAAAGTTGGAGCGCAGCACACTCTGGGCCTGCATGGTGTTCCAGAAGCGCCGCTGCACATCCGGGCTGGAAAGGGAAAGCAGCTGTTCCAGACCCTTGACCTCCATGGTGTTGATGTTGGCCTGAAAGGTTAGCGCTGCCATGTTGGCCGAAACATTATCGTGAGCCACCACATCCTTGTACAGGGCTTCCACCTCGGATTCGCCCCAGTAAAGCTCCGCCTGCCGTTCCAGTTCCGGCAGTTCTCTGCCAATGAACCGGACGACGCGGGAGTGATGCACCCGGGTGACGATATGCCCGGCGGCATCGTTGATGGAATAGAACGCAGGCACCACCTCGCCACCCTCAAAGGTCAGGCCCGGTTCCGGTGAGATACCCTGCCAGCGGTCAAGGATGTACAGGCCCCGGAAACTGCCGGGCTGGATGCTGTCGGGGTCCAGCGGTTGGGAAAGGTCGGTCTGCCCGGCGATCAGGATCAGCCCGGCGGCACCGCCATACAGGCGACCCCATTTCAGGCCGGTGGAAATACATCTGCGCAGACCGGCGCGCTGCTCAGCACGATGCAGAGCTTTCAGCTGATCGGGCGCAGCGTCCTTGAGTTCGTACCATTCCCGCAGCATATCGTCCACCATCAGGCCAACAACATTCTGCACGACCCAGTTTTCACGGTAGAGGCTGTTGAGCAGCGCATAGTTGCCGGTCATTCGGGTGAGCGGGTAGCTGGTGGCTTCCAGCGGGCTCTGGCTGCCATAGCCCAGCCGGAACAGCGGGTTGGAGAA
>ENA-OQCD01000201-OQCD01000201.1-human-gut-metagenome-genome-assembly--contig:-NODE-201-length-16027-cov-2.936541_pt1 | contig 16027 bp, 11 predicted proteins | sample MGYA00242755_ERZ504571 | MGnify/ENA primary metagenome ERZ504571 (study PRJEB26092, sample SAMD00036274) | human gut metagenome | host: Homo sapiens | study: EMG produced TPA metagenomics assembly of...
TATATATATTAGGAAGTAGATTAGAATCAGCGGCAGAACCTATTCTAGTAATAGTAGAACCTACTCTGAATTTACCTCCCCAAGATACTTCGTTACCATTTTCATCCTTGAATCTCAATAGAACTGGATATGGCTGAACAATATCTTCAAACCTTATCAATTCATATACATCTAAATTGAATACTTGACTTAAGTCTCCAACAGTTCCAAGCATTCTTATATCCCAGATGTTTTTAGAATCAGACCAGTTATCAGCTTTACTTACTACACATTTTAGTTCCACCAAATGTAGCTGTTTCAAGACCATATAATTCTGTCTTAAATGTGGCTTTGAAGAATACTCTATCAGTTTTCTTAATCCAAGTTCCTGCTGTTAGGGTGTTATCCCAACCATTTAAATACCAACTTGATACAGTAAATGAGTCAAGTAGATTAGATGTAATTGCAGGATTCCATTGAACAATATCTTCATTAACTGCAAGAGTCAATTTGATTTTCTGTGGAGTCTTATCCTTTATATACCTTAACTATCAAAAGCATTTAATCTTGTTGAAGGTCCAGCACTCATACCAGTAAAAGCTAACGAAGATACTTTTTCTATTTTATAAGGAAGTTTTGTATATACATTAAGAACAATCCTAGCTCCTACGTCTACATAGTCTCCAGGTTTAATTACTGTCCATGTACCAGAATTAACAACAAAATAATCAATTCTAGTAATGTTTTCATCCTCTGGAATTACAGGTCTAAACTCAACTTGATTAGGATATAATGTTCCTGCTCTGGCTTTCTTTATCTGTCTTTCAAGTAGAAACTCTGATAAAGAATAAGGGAACAGCATTGCAAAATACAAAGCTCCAGTAAAGAAATTACTAATATTATCTCTATAAGTACCTAACCACATAGTATCATAATCTACTGCAGAGCCAGCATTAACATTATGGCCGTCACTTGCATATTTAGATAGATAATAAATTTTTTCTTTCAGAATCATTTTATTTCTTTTAGTATGTTGTTTGTTCCAAATGAATAAGAACTTGTTATGGAGCCAGCGTTTAAGTAGTTGAATAAAAAAGCTCCACTACCTGCAACTTTAGACTTAGATAATATTGGAGAATCCTGTGCACTTTCTTTTGCAAATGTTCTGATATAATCAGCAGCAACTGTATAGTCCTTTAAAATAGGCAACCCTGCTACTTTTCCATAATCGTCTACACCATCTAATACTAATGCATTTTCATACTCTGGAATTTGTGTAATAGTACCACTACATTCACCAGAGATAACGCCAAGAGTAAATCCAACGTTTACTCCCTTTTCACCTGTATATTTTGTGTTATAACAAATCGGTGTTTCAAAAATCTCTGATTTTACAGCTACATTAGTGTATTTCCCTTCTTGAGTTATATAGTTATAATATAAAGTGCCTTTTCCATAAAGTTTTATACGAACTTTGAAAGAGGGAATATCTTCTCCAATACTAGATGGATGATACAGTAATACCCAAAAAACATCGCTAGTAAACTTAATAGATTCACTATCAAAAGATGTTACTTTAAAACTCTTTTTCCAATCAGTAAAATCAGTTTCATATTTCCCAATTCCACTATCTTCTTTCCAGCCAAAGTTATACAGCTTAGCATCATAACCATTTCCAGAATAGTCAATTAGTTTATCATCAAATGCAGAGTGATTCTCATTAGTAATTTTCTGTCTCTTTATGTCATAATAACTTGAGGTTTAACTATTTCTCCGGGTCTATCAAGATTATATTTCTCAATTACAAGATTAATTTCATCCTCTGTAAGAACTCTATTAGCTATGAATGTCCAATACCAAGCTATTTGAGATATATTTTGAATGATACCAGCACTTCTAAAACCTGTAACATAATACTTATTATCAAGACCTAAAGATGTGAAAGTTCTAACTATATAATCATTCTTATCGCCTAATATATTGTTTATAACAATAGCATCGCCTACATAATTATAAGTATATCCATATATTCCTGTTTTATCAGTATTTGTGGCTCTATTAGCAACAAATGTATGGTCTTCTTTTAATTCACCTATTAAATTAGTCCAATTATTATCTGATGAAATTTTATGAATCATACTAACGACAGTTATCTCGTCAGTAATACCCATCTCCTGAACCGTCTTGGTGGAAGTAATCAGGTCGTCAATTCCGTCGGTGACAAATGCGCCCTCAAAAGAGGGGATTTGAGTTATAGTAATAGTATTAGTTTCATTCTTGACAATCTGAAATCCAGAAGTGTTACTAGTTAATGGTTTGGCTGTTCTTACATCGGCTGGTAATGTATATTTTCCATCCTTAGTCATTGAATAAACATTAGTTTGTCCAGTCGAATCATAATATCTATAAATCAACTCTTGACCTTCTAATAAACCTTTTACTTGTATCTTAAAAGAAGGCATATCGACACTATTGGTTAGTTCAGTGTTAGCAAACACTATCCATCCTGATAAGCCATTATAATTACTACTAAAAGGAGAAGAAGTTGTTTCTTTACTTTGAGTCCATATTCTTGTATTAGAAAGCTCTGTCTCATACTTCCCAAACCCACTGTTCAGCTTGAAAGCTGCGTTGCTTATCACAAAGTCTCCACCTCTATCTTTTATTTTATTCTTGATAATGTTACGGTCAGTACTATCATTCGATTTACCGTAGGCTGACCATACCCCTACAAGAGCGTCTTTAAGTTCAGGTGGGAAGTATGTCCCACCTGTAACTCTAGACTTAAATCCTATGGCATTGGCGTTACCAATACCAGTTATATTAGTACCCATACTGTAATGTTCCTTCTTCTGCGTCTCTTATTTCTTCACACATCTCAGGGTTCCATCCGGGATATAGTACTGTTTCTATGAAATTGTCCTGTCCTGCAGGTCTAATCTCTGCTGTTATATTATCATCAGTAATATTCTTTATCAGAAATATCACACCGGGGAAGAAATCTCCGGCAGGAACATTCTGTAAGATACTTACTTGGACAGAAGATATTTTTCCTTCTCTGTTTGCTACTTTTCCGTATCCGTACATATTATATCGTTTTAAAATTATTAATCATTCATACCTATTGACCATTCTGCAGGTATGCCAGCACTATTTGTTATTAATGCTTTAGACATTTTGATAGAATGGTTGTGTTCTATATTTAAGAGATAGTTTGTTCAGCCAATTCCATAGCTCAGGTACAGTTCCTTGAGTTGTCTTACAACCACCAAACATATAGATACGTTTGATACATTTGCATGTTTTGCTCTTGTTACTAACGTACTGTCTATCTTTATTGGGTTTCTTCCATAAGTATATAAACTAGCTGTTACATTATCACTACTATCTACACTCAGAGATGAAATTGAGAATGTACCTCTTAGGTTTCCTAAAGCTCCATTTCTAGAGAATAAGTCAGTAGGGATTTGTGCAGGCAATGTAGCATCCGAATACCATCTACAACACATCCAAGTTCTATCTAAGTCTGAAAGACTCAAATTATTCACAAATAGTGAAGAAGATAGAGCAATATTAGAAGGTATCTCATTGTATGAGAATAACAACTTAATAGAAGTTAAATTTCTCAATGTTGAGAATAGGTTCGGTGGATACATTGTTCCAGCATTTGTAGTATCAGGCCAAGTATATGGATTAACCATAAAACAATAATAAAATATACCTTCTAGCTTAGTCACATTAGATATTGGTTCAAACAATCTTGGCGGGATTCTACCACATAGACCATAAGATTGATAATTACCAGTGACGTCTGAAGAAATCCCACTTTGCATAAATATGTTATTCACATTCAGTGCTGCACTGTTTTCACAATATCTAAATAAATCTGGAGGACAAATGTAGTTCATAACTAGTCTTTTAGCTGTGTAAGAAGCAGGAGTTATACATGACCTATTATTGTTTTCGTCTTCCATAGTATCTGGAATGGTTGTTGGAAGTGTAGTTACAGTGCCATTTAATACATCTCTATATAAATTACTGTTTTCTATAATTCCCTTCATTCCAACCCTACCGTCAACTGCCCAATAATTCCACATTTCTTCATAGGGGTCATAGTTAGTATTCTTCAATACTCTACGAATATCTCTATTTGGATTAGGAATAAACTCTGGCTCTGCTCCAGGATTCTCTGGATTATAAGCAGGGTTAGGAACCTGTTCTCTTGGGTCATAAGCAGAGTTCTTTATAAACTCAACTGGGTTATAGTCTTCATTAATTGCTACTAAATCCCCTGAATCTCCATATTCTAGATTTCCCCAATCAATTAAGTATTGAGATGCATCTGGACTTCTAAATCCTCTTAGACATCCATCTAAGGTTCTTATAGTTCTATTTAATTGTTTTCTTGTAAACTCATATGTTTTAGTTGCAGGTAATTGAGTTGGCAATTCATCATCAGGAATCCATTCTCCACTTTCTGTAATACCAAATGTTTCAGTAATTCCAGAAGCTGCAGCGTCTGTATGATTCCAACCAATAAATTGTTTTCTTACATCCGTTTCTTGATAGAATAAACCATAAGGAACTTTTCCTATTTTACAATAGTTAGATGTATCTTCCATAAAAACAAGCTGTGGCATTTACTATCCTACAATTCTTAAATCCTCTACTTGTAAGTGAGTATTTTACATTACTCATATTGTAGAACATGTAAGAAATATTAGTAAGTTTGGTACAGTCATTAAATGTAGTTCCCGGAATTTCAATTGTTGTATCAGAAGGAAACGCCATTCTAGCAAAGAAAGCCGGAGCTTCTGTTAGGTTAGTACAACCTCTAAATACATCATAAGGGAACTTATCTCCAACTAAGTCTGGAATGTATGATTTAACAATACCTGCTCCAGCAAAGCTACCTGCACTTGTTGTAAAGTTACCTTCATCAGCCGGCCCAATAAACTTGATTGTAGACTTAATCTTACTAAACATTGAGTTCTTTATAGGCCAAGTTACTGTATTGCTTCCTTCTTTAGCACAGTTAAATGAACCTCTAATATATTGTAATGATTGAGGGAAGTTATTTCTCATAGAGTTAAATACTTCATCTCCGCCAAATACATTCAATAAAGAACCTTTACCGTAACAATTGAAGCATTGACTTATTGAAACCAATTTGGAGTTATTATAGAATAGAGGACAGTATGAAGCTGTCTTTCCATTCTCTGTATATGTATCTAAATCAAACTCAATTTTTAGAATAAGTACTTGCATACAGATAACCTATATTGTTAAGTTCTGGCAAAATATTTTTAACAGCTTACTTGCCTTGGCATATATATAATCAGAACTTAAAATTTCTTCTTTAGGAGCACTAGCATTTTTTAATAAATGTCTCGTGGTAGATAGCCCAACTGATTGAAGTTAGTTTTAGAGTATCTCCATTTGCATTTACTGGGGCAAATAGATATTCATCCATATACTTCTGGCCGCCTGTTCGGAATGAGTTGTTCATATTAGTACAACTCACAAGCGGTGAGAACAGTCCATCGTATGCTGTAATGTTTCCATCGTCATCATGTGTAGGGCTAAAATATATACTAGTTAAGTCTCCACAATCCCAGAATAAGCTATCTATGGTTGTTACTTTACCGCAGTACTTGAACATATTTCTGTTAAAAGAGTTAGGAACTGAAGTAGTAACTTGTCTACAAGCAACAAACGTACCATTCAAACTTGTAACATTCTGACATCTATTAAGTATATAATACACATCATATAGAGTACAAGCAGTAGTACTAAACACACTGTTTAAAGCAGTGGTTGAGATAGTAAAGTTTGTATCTAGATTTGTGTTAGCTTTCCATTGAATTTTTCCATCTTCTGTGCTCGTATCTGGGCCGAACCATTCAGTAGGACTAATCATTGGAGTCGGAATAGTATCTGGCATGTCATGTATAAAGAACTTGTTACAGTTACTAAATATACTCTGTCCACTAAGTGCCAAATGTCCGAATACTCTTATAAGAGAAGAACATCCAACGAAGAAAGAATTACCAACAGTAAATGGCTTAGTTTTATTATTATCAAATTTAATGTATTTAACTAAACCTGCATTTCTTAAAGATAATGAAGTAAGATTAAATGGACTTAAATCTAAGATATTATCACCTTTATAAGTAGGGATAGGGTCATTACCAAATTGGAAAGCAGATACAGAACTATTACTAATGTCTAAAGAAGTAATTGTGTTCAGACCTTGTGCTAACTGAATTGGCTCTGGAGTTGTAGTTCCAGAAAGATTTAGTGTTTTAATCTTAGCCGCACCTACAATATATATTTGTAGAGACTTACTATTACAATTAGATAGGTTTATTGTTTCTACATTGTTAGAGTTAGATACATTAAATACTGATAGCGCAGTATTGTTAGTACAAACAATAGATTTCAAAATTAGGACATCCTGTAATGGTTACAGAATCCAAGTCACTTAAAACTTGATAGAGTAAGTGATTCTATCTTGGTACAAGAATCAATAATTACAGTTTTTTAATTTCTTACATCCTGTAAAGTCGATAGAACTCAAGAATGGTTGAGACTGTAATGTAATCTTTTCTACATCTGAGTTAGTAATATTAAGGGAAGCAAGCGAAGCATTTGGCAATGATAAAGAAGTAACACAAGAACCAGAGATATTCAAATCTTTTAGTTTCGTATACTTTTCAATGTTTACTGTAAATGTACTTACACCACTGTTTCCAGACCAGAAGGATGTATTACTAAGGTCAATATGTCTTACATCAGAGAAATCTTGGTCATTAATAAATGCTGTTTCAAATAGAATTGGAGCACTTGACAATGTCTTTACTCCTGATATATCTACATTTGCAAAACTTGGCAGTCTCAATGTAGACATAAATCCTTGGAATCTCATATATTTCAATCCGTCAAGCTGACTGATTTGAGAAATACCATTAATAGTAATCTGCGTATTAAAAGAAGATATAGGTGATAGAGTAATAGTTGTTGGGATATTCTCATCAATAAAATATCTAATATCTCCCGCAGATGTCTGTCCAATGTTTACCGTAAAGATTAACGGGCAGTTAGATTTTACTGTGAGTATAGGAGCTTGTCCTTCCGCACCACCACATTTAAAAGCACCCTTTTCATTATATGGCTGGATGAGTGCACTATTTGAATATTGGAATACACCATCCATAAAGTAGTATCTTTTCTTTAGCCAGTCTCTTACAAATTCAACACGAGGTCCATGTAAGAACTCAATATTAGCATAAGAAGCGGCACTACCTTCATCCTTTGAATATCTAGTTAAATACTTAACTTTGTAGTCATAATTATATAGAAGCTCACCACAGTTCTTCATTTGGATGCTGAAATAGTTATCAACGAAGTAGTTAGCTTCTTTAAGAAGTGTTCCTACTGAACGCCAAGTTTCCCATAAAGCATCATATCCTGCTCCTGAATAAACCCCTGTATTTATAAATCTTGTGTCTCTAAGAACATCCCATAATCTTGCAGAGTATGTATCATATCCTCCATCTGCTGAATTTTGAGTAATTACCAGAGAGTTAACTCCAGATTCTACTTTAGCATTAGCAAAGGTATCAAGATATGCTGTCTTAGGTACATTTTCTTCACCTGTATTAGATAGACCAAATGCCGTATCCATGTCGTAAAAACAAGGCCACCATTTGTTCATATTTTCATCAGTAAGGCTTCCTCCAACGTTCCAAGAACGAAGTGTCATATTCTTACCAAGAGAGTCCACAAGTCCAAATGCTATACAAACTATATAGTAAGAATAAGCATTTCTAATATTTAGCCTATTAGTTAAATCATCAGCTAGGGCTGACCAAGATTGTTGGGCTGCATATTGGTCTCCTGTTTTTTCGTAGCCTTTTGTTTGGACATTCCATCTATACTTATCAACAGCTTCACCAGTCATACTGGCTAAGTCGGTAAATAGTAATTGAAGTCTTTGCCAAATATTGTTATCAGATACATCGGAGTTATCTCCATTTGCTCCATTATACCTAAATTCTCCAACATGCTGCAAGATAGATAAGTCGTCCTGCATGAACAGAGCAGTCATCTGCTTAGTTCCATCGTCTTTGATAATGATGTTAGCATTTTCAGAGAACTCATAAGAGTATATTTGTCTTTGGTCAATAGTTCCAAAATTTTCATTATCTTTATATGTTTCGTAAGTAGTAATGAAAGCAGGAACTGGGTTTTCTTGATACTGTCCAGATGAATCCTTGATTCTTCTTGAGAATGATTTAAAAAACTTGAATCCCATGTTAAAGTAAGCATTACGTCCTAAGTTAAAGGAGTAAATACCTAACATTTCCTGAGTATCAGTTCCATCAAACTTAATAAGTAAGATACAAGGGAATCCTTCAAGTGTATGTTTAATTGTTACATTTTGATGTGTAACTGTTTTATCTCTAGTATCAACAGGACGTCTTGATTCAAGTTGTTCCATTGGTGGGGTTTTATCAAACAGTAAGTCTGCATTATCATTAATCCATTTACCAATAGAAGCATTGTTAGCATGAGCAGAGTCAACTACGTCAGCTTTCAATGTAAATTGACTTTCAGGCATCCATGTATTATTTGGCTGGAATAGCTCTGGGCCGATTAAGCCACCTAAATCATCATATAGTTCTTTTCTGAATATTATTTCTAAGTTCTTACTTCTATAACCAGTAGATGATGTACCCTGAATCTGTACTGATAATTCTCCGGTAGATACTGCCGAGCTCTTAGTAGAATTAGGGTCAAAGTAATTAAATGTGCAACCAGTATATTCTGTCGGGTTTGCACCTACAGCTTCATATACAGCTTTAGTAAATCCAGAACCACCACAGTCAATATAAACTACTGGAAGAGGCGGCTTCTTATTAGAGTCACTAATTAAAGCATCGAAATTGATGTTTGCATATGTATTGTTCTGGTCGTCCCATAGAGTTGAAGATGCTGTTGATTCAGATGTATTAAAGAAGTTCTTTGATTTCCAAGAGTTATACAGAGAGAAATCTACTGTACCGTCCGACATAAGTGAAGCGTTAGCTCTTGCATTTAAAGCATTAATTACAATCTGTTTATCGTTTTAATGCACTTCTAAAGAATCTCATATCGTAAAGTTCAACATCGGCAAAGTTACCTATATTTCCATTTGCGTCAGCATCGCAAGCCAAATAGAACTTACTTGTAGTTTTCCAAGTAAAGTCAGATTTGATTTCCCTTGCAGCATTAAGTACTCCATTGATAAAGATTTTAACTTCGCTATTATTCTTATCAACTATAAAGTCAAGAGTATTAATAACATTCTGTTGTAGCTTGCAAGAAATTGTTTCCTTGATATTTCCGTCAGTGTAAGACCATACAATGTCTTCCAATCCAACTTTAATACCTTCGGAGAATGTTCCGTCAGAACTGTAATTTCCTATAAAGAATATAGTTCTATCAGAGAACGGGTGTAGGTCAGTTTTTAGAGTTACAGAGAATGTAAATCCTAGTCTTGACCAGTTATTATTATCACTTATTTCATCCTTAAATGGTTGTAAATCTACTATACCGTAAGATTCACCACTGAGTCTTAGTTTTGTTTGTCCATTGCTAGATAAGAATCCAGATAGTTCTCCATTAGTATTATATACATTTAAAGGAGTATTTACTACAATCGGGTCTGTTGTTCCCGGAGATATATAGTTTAATTCTTTTGACATCCATGTAGTTGCAGTGGGAGCTGTCGGAAACTCATTCTTAATATTCCAACTTGCATATCTAGTATTTCTAGGATTTTGGTCAGCAATTAAAGATTGTGCAGATTTTACAACAACACAAGCAAGTTGTGTATCTGTCATAGGAGAACCCTTTTCAGACCAGCATCTCAATGTAATGTCCCAATCACCTAAGTAATCGTCATTCTGTGCAACAGCCCAACTAAAGATTTGTTGTTTACCTCTTTGCACATATTGGTTTTCATTGAATGGGTTTTCTGCATCAGGCTCAAATGTTCCAATATCTCTTACGATGTTTCCTCTCTTCATTCTAACAGCATAGTAAATAATGCTAATACCTGATAGATAAGGAGTGAATGAGAATGAGATATTACCACCTTGAGGGAACTCTGTTGCAGGTGTTCCTGCTGTTACTTCTTCTTTAGTTGTAATACCATCAACAAGTACTACAAGAGAAGTTCCGTCTTCTACTACAACTTTATTAGTTACTTTATCAGAAGTAATAGTTTTTCCGTCAATAGATGTTTGTGCAAATGCTTCAATAGTGTAAGAAGAACCTGCCGTTGGAGTTCCTGTAAATAAGCTGAAGAAATCAACATCATATAACAAAGGTTCAGTAGATGTAAACTTACCAAGCTCAAATGTTTTAGAAACACCATTAGTGACATTGTTAACAATCAAAGATGTGTCTGCAGCCAGTACTTTATTAGTAACTGTATATGTTATTTTATATGCCAATCCAATTGTTGCAGTAACTGATGAAACACTACTTGATAAATTAATAGATGATTCAATTACAGTTAACATATAAGGAGTAGCGTTAATTCCTTCTGCATCGGTTGCAGTAACTACTACCGAGTGACTATTTGATGATGAGTACTGGGATATGTTTTTAATAATTAAACTTCCCGGAGTTCCAGACCATCCTTCTTGTCCTGAAATAACACTATTTCCGTCTAGAGAAACAGTTATAGTAAATTTTTGGTTGTTCTTTAATGCTGTGATTAAGTAATCTAGTTTAACTTCTTTAGTGGTAGAATATAGAATATTAACTCCTTCAGATGTTGTAATACCACCGTTAGTTAATTTAATAGAGGATGTGAAATCTCCTCCCCCACCACCGCCTCCCCCGCCATGTTCCGCAAGCCAACGAAACATTACGTTGAAGTGTTTCTATCTTTTGTTGGTTCTACCGAGTGCTTGGTCAACAGAGATATTTACTTCTCCAGATACTAGCACGTCAGGATTAGAAGTACTAATTTGGGAAGCGTCGCTACCTGCGACGATTTCCCATTCATTAGTAGTTTTGTTTTTTTATACTTACACTTTTACCTGACATTATTTTATGATAATTAAATCATTTCCGTTGTTTTCTTCCCCATTACCACCAATAGCTTCTGGTGGATTAACACTACTTTGAATATTAATATTGAATTTACCAGCAGAGGTAAACACATAATTAATCTTCTTAACTGTACCTGTTATTTGAGTAGGAGTAACATTCCATATAATATAGAATGGATATCTCTGTCCAGCATTTACTGTTGCAGTAATGTTGGTTTGGTCTACAACTTTAACAGTAGCAGGGAAGTAGCGTCTTAACCAAGGTATATTTGGTGCGGGTAATTCCTTATTGGATGTATGTTTATAACCAGTAGCTTGACACATCGCATACACAGGAGCAGTGATATTATCAACTAACTCAAATGTACATAAGTGTTTTATGCTGTTTAAAGTTATTATCAGTTTTCCAAGCAGAAGGGAATTTTTGTCCAGCCAAGTCTCCTTCTGTTTCCTCATATAAACTATCACTATTAAAGTAAGTAGTTAAATCAGATTGAGTCACTTGAATAATTGGCTTCATACTTATAGGAGTTCCGTCTTGTGAGAAATTCTCTTTAAGAGGCCAACTAACGCTATATGTATGTTTATGTCCTCCAAGGACAAGTCTTATATTGTTTTCTTGACAGAATTTACTAAACCAGTATTTGTCAGAATTAGGTACATTATAATTTAAATGGCTGCCACTTCTCTCTACTTTGTTATTTTCAGTGTCATTCCAATAGAATTGTTGGATAACATTTTGAGTAATAATAGTAAAGGGCATTTCATGACAGTAAGCGATGTTCCAAGCAGCAGAAGCATTAGCATCAATATCTTTTTGACACCATTGTTTTATATATGGATAAGTTATCTTTCCAGTGCTTAATCCATAAATATTAGTTTCTGTCATGTCAGTAATTTCAGAGTTTACACACATGAAATGTACGTTACCATAATTAAATGAGTAAAGAGAATCAATGAATACCTCTTTATTTTCAATAGTAAATATAGGAGGATTAGTTTCATTCATCTCAAATGTGTAGAAGAACGACATATTAGAGGGATTAATTTTAGAACTGTCTCCACCATTTCCTAATACGTACATATTAGCTGGACATAAGTCATTATTTCCAACTGTTACCATTCTTCAACTCCCCATAGAGATTTACGAGCATTGTAATAATCAATCCATTCATTGATTCTATTTCCATTCTGCGTCATATCGCCAGTATTAATAGTGAACTGCGCTTCTGGAACATGATTTTTTTATATACTCTGCTGATATTCTCCAAACATTATATTCATCCCAGTTAAAACCTTGTTGGTCACTTACTTGAACAAATGTAAAATCGTCTTTTATATCATCAGTACCTCTTACTGTAAATGTTAAAGAATCACTAGCAAATTCACTTGGATTGCCATCTGCATCAGCTCTACCTACTCTGTATTCATAAGTACCTACTCCTAAGTTTTTAAGAATTACTTTATGAGTAGTAAACGGAGTTCCATCGGTAGCTTCCATTCTAATACGATTGTAATATTTCCTAACGCCCGTTTCATTTTTGAATGATTCCACTTTAGTCCAAGAGCCTTCGTCGCCACTTCCTTTTGACTTGTACCAAAGGTATTCGTCAAAGTATCCTACTGACACCCAATTAAAACATCTTGTAGCATTTGGGGCAGTTGCCTGTCTTCCGAAGGTACAAGATATTAAGTTAGGTTTTAAACTTACTAGTTTAGATTTGTTGTAGAATATTGTTTTTATTTTCAAATGAGGCTCTTGGAGTAAAAGCTTCAACACTTGGAACTAACTCTTTAGTGAGGTCAACAAAATACCAATCATTAGCATTATTTCTTTTATCCAATGCTTTAGTAGCCTGACTTACTGGGTCCATTGCATAATATTTAGTAAAGAGTTTATCAGTACTTAAATATGTATACGGTTTGTTTTCACTTGCATCAATTGTATCAGAGGATTCTGCATTTTCCTTGTTAAATCCAACTAAGTCAATATATCCCAATGATACTCTGTAGTTTCCGTCAGCATTTGAATATGGATTTCTAACTGTTGAGGGAGTAGTTCCCCAAGTAAGATAGAATTTGGATTTGTTGTTATCAAACTTCATTAGATTTCCGCTTGAATCTCTCCATTCCATATCATATGTTTTTACTTTAATCTTAGTAGTATTTGCATCCATTACTGAACATTGAGCACCCCTAATTAAGAATGTAGATTGTGCTTTAATTGTTCCCCATAACGGAAGTACTTGCCATTGAGTTCCTTCAGTTGCATATTGCAAAGAAAGACCATTCAAGTTAATATCTTCATTAGTTAGGTTCGAGAGTTCAACAAAATGATGTGAACAATAGTTGTAACTATGTTCATTAGATGTTAATCCTCCACAATATATGGAATTTATATATAGCTTCTGTAAGAATAGTGATGTAACATAAACCCATCCAGAAGGGTCTTCTTGACCTCCAGTTGGTTTAGTTTGTGGTGTATCCATTTCCTTCTTATAGATAACCATTTTTCCATCATTCTCTATCTTAACCCTGTATGTTTGACCACTAGGGGTAACAAATCCAATGGTATCCAGTTCGTCGAGAACAGATGGGTCCCACTCGGTTCCACCACCACTTCCGCTTTTATTAATCCAATTTAAACTACCATTACTCATAATATATAATTGTTTAGTGTCTGTACACCATAGTAATTCGTTATTTACAAAGTTTCTTGTGTTTTCAAGCAAGCTTGAGTAAGTTCCTGCTTTAATAGCTAAATGCTTTAAATTTGGAGTTTCATATTCAGTGTATTCTGGATATTCTTCTGCTGCTGTCGATTCTGTTTCCGTTCCTGGTTCCAAAGGTGAAGCAGCTTTCATCATATCGAGTCTTGCACTATTTTCAAAACCCCCACTTGACATCTCATGTGTAAATGCATATTCATGCTTATTTACCAGTTTTCTAAGTGCTTCAACTGCCTCTATTATAGTAGCCAAATCTGGATTTGTATACTGAGGTAGTGATTTCTGACTAGTATTTATCCATACTGCATCATCATCAACTGGTTCTGTATCTTGTATTTTAATATGGTCAAAAGAGCTCCATTTGTCTTTTATTAGACCAGAATAGAACTTCATCTGTACTCTCGATATATACGATTTGTCCAGCTCTTTCCAAGTCTACTCTGTTTGCTAGCTCTTCTGGCGTTGATACTATTTCAACTCTAGTGTCTCCGTCTCCACCACCTCCGCCGCCAAGTTGTGCTTTAATCCAATAACCATTAAGCCATTGGTATGTAAAGACCTTGTCAGGGTCATTGAGTACGAAACAAAGCATACCATTCTTTTTTCTTTTGTCTGGTATTGCATCTCTTTTCGCTCATTTCGGTTACTTGGTAAAAACCACCACGAATGTTATTGGCATCAACTAGAGCGAAATCCTGACCACCTTTTTGAACTATTTCGCTAATTAACTCTACTGCCATGTTATTTAATAGTTACTGTTGTACTTCCTAAGCCCGGATTATCACTTCTAAAGAGAACGCATTTTATAGTAGTTCCCTCATATCTAGTGAATTGGTAATTATCGTCTACTATAAAAAATCCTCCTTCAAATCCACCTACTGAAAAAGAAATATCTTTTAAAGAGTATGGGACTAAAAGATAGATATATTGACCTTCTCTAGCATTAACTGTAAAACTGTTTCCTCTAGTAAGATTCAGGCTTCTTGTAAAAGAAGAAATCATATCAGAAACTGTTGGGTCTGTTGCACTTGCTCCATAATATCTTCCATCTTTGAATACTAAAGATGCAGTACTAGATTTGGATTCTGTTCCGTCCGATGCAGTTAAGGTTTTAGATGTTGTAGTTTTAAATGCTCCAGTTATAGTTTTAGTTCTAAGTGAAGCATTAATTTCTTCTCCGTCAAAGTATTGTTGTTTAATCTCTTTATTATATTTCCAGTTATATGTAAGGGTATTAACTTCTGAACCTGTTTCTGCTTCATTAGGAGAAACAGTAAATGAGCTAATAGTTATTGGAACATAGAACAACTTATCTAAGGCGTCTTTAACCGACTCTATATCAGGGTCAGTATCTGTCTTATAAGTAATGTTGGCTGCATCGCCTTCCATATCTTTGAGTCCTAGGTTCTCTCTAGCTCTTCTCTTATCAGCTTCAGTTAAGAACTCCCCAAAGAAGTTATCCTTTAGTAAATGTCCGTCTTCGTCTGGACAAGTGTTGCAATTACAGCTAGGAGTTTTCTTAGGAATATATGGCTGTTCTGGATTATCGTTCATCCAGTCATCAAGTAGAACTCCTTCTTCTAGTACTTTATATTCTGACATATATTATGCTAACATTAGTTGTTGATAAATAAAGTCACAGTTATCTAATTTAGTATGAGTCTCTATAAAACTTATTTCGTGCAAAATTAAAGAATAGTCTTCTCGGTATCCCTTATATAGTTTTTTCACGTAAGAATTATAATCCTCAATTATTTTCTGTTTAAGTAAACTAATTGCATCCACATCCAGAACTTCTGTTTTAAAGTTTTATATTTGTTATTAATTGAATCACAAAAACCATTGCAAGTATTTACTTGTTCTAATATTCTTTGGGCTTCTGCATATTGACCAAGGCTAACGGAGTATTTAATTACGTTAATAGTCATCCAAACAAAATCTCTCTTAAATATTAGGTTGTCTAAATCTGCATTTTTACTCTTACATTTAAGAAGGTTCATGTTTAAAAATTTCATTGCACAAAGTAAACAAAACATTTGGATAAATAACAAATGGAAAGTATTTTTTCACTTATGGAAATTGTAGTCCCGTCAGGATTTCTTTCAGCAAGTTCGAGTGCAGGACATTCAACAAGCCCTTCATTTATGTACTTATATATTGTAGAACCGTCAGAAACATACACAACTGCATAAGAAGATAAAGAACTATTAG
>ENA-OQCD01000202-OQCD01000202.1-human-gut-metagenome-genome-assembly--contig:-NODE-202-length-16010-cov-2.228735_pt1 | contig 16010 bp, 16 predicted proteins | sample MGYA00242755_ERZ504571 | MGnify/ENA primary metagenome ERZ504571 (study PRJEB26092, sample SAMD00036274) | human gut metagenome | host: Homo sapiens | study: EMG produced TPA metagenomics assembly of...
CTTGGGAAAATGCACTTTGGGAATCTACTGGACACAAACCTTCCTGCTGGAGTGCACGCTGCACGGACTGGGCTTCTACGTCGGCACCGCCGGAAGCTTTATTGTAGGTCCCGTGGTGGCGACAATAGAACTGATTCTTTGTTATCAAGTAGTTTTGCTGCTGAAAAAGCACCGCTACACCCGACTGCTCTTGCTGGGAGAGAAATAAACCTGCAACGGATTAATTCATAAGAGAAAGTAAATTTTTATCATTTTCCTTTTCTTATTCATCCAAACAAACTATCTTTGTCACGTTTTTGTTCCGCACACCTCCGACAGATGCGAGGAAGCGGATGAAAAGGGAATCAGGTGCAAGTCCTGAACAGTCCCGCTGCTGTAAGCTCCATCTACCTATAAGGGATAGGTTTACTTATCACTCACGCCACTGCCTGTATATATAATAAGGTGGGAAGGCAAGTAAACAGGAGTAAGTCAGAAGACCTGCAAAACGTAAAGTCATACTTTAAACTTTCGAGGAAAGAGTTTAAAGAGTTAAAAATAAAATACTCACTCATTGTTTTGAGCAAAAGGTAACAAATTAGCTAGGGTTAATTATATCTTTTTGATTATGTTGGGTATTCGATTTAAAAAAGCAGATTTTATTATTTACATAAAGAATAAAACATAATGAAGAAAGTAAACTTATTATTTTCTTTGCATGATAGCCTTTATATCATGTAATGAAGAGCAAGACCTAGACCTAAGTGTTAATCAAAACGATGCTGGTAAAGAGATCGTATTAAAAGAACGAGATAGTCGCTATCCGTTAATATTATCTCAGAGAAAGAACGAAACCAAGAAATACCAAATCTATACCGACACTATCCTTCAGTGATTATTTAGGTAGATCTTTCACTTGCAGTCATTTCCCATTAGGGGACCCTGAAGATATTAAAATTCAAGTCATTAATACAGAAAAGCTAATGAGAGATTATCCTAGCTATTTTTGGAAAAATGAAATAGGAAAGGTGAAGCACAAAGTTTTTGCATACACTGGTTTGATAGATATACAGAAAACTCAAGTACTACAAAAAAATAAACAATACTGGCTTCACCTTAAATTTGGGTTTATTCTCTTTAGGTGCACATAAGACAATGACAGAAGTATTCACAACCTCCAAAGTGGAAGAAAGCAAAAGAATATTTGGAGAATTGAATATCCAAATCAGAGATGCATCCTATTATATGCAAACAAGTTCTAATATTATCAAGAAATAAAATTGGATTATTTGACAGAGGACTTCAAGGAAGAACTTTATAATCTTACCCCAAGTGAATTTTTCAATAACTATGGAGGCTTTGTTTTATCAAGTTTCATCACTGGAGGACGTGCGACAGCACTTTATACCGGAATCTATCGAAACAATGAATCTACCGAAACGAAAGAAAAGAATATGAACACAGATATATCTGCATCTTATGGGTTTAAGTTCCAGAAAGATAAAGACGGTAATGTATCTGCTGAGGGAGGTATTGGTAAAGACTACAGCCATGCTACTACATCAACAAATAAAAATAGAAGCAATGGAAACTTCAGTAAAAACAATAGGAGGATCTCCTTTCTTCTCTAATTTCTCAATACCAACAAAAAGTCGATAATGCAGATATAAATCTTTCTCAATGGGTTAGCTCTTTGAATGATAAAAACACACATAAAATCATTGATATAGCAGATGAAGGTTTAATTCCTATAACAGAGTTTATGTTAGAAGAGAATATGAAAAAGGATTTTAAATATTTCATAGAAAATGGAGTTCCTTCCATAACACAAATACGAGAACCATATTTGGAAATCAATCGTGCTATTTTAAGTGGTACTTTGCTTTCACAGGTAACAACAACATTAGTCACTCGATTTAATTCAACGAAATTAGAATAAAAATGGCATATGGGAAATCCACATGACACTCACCCCGAATATATAAAAAAACGAGGCAAAAAGATTAAAGTAAAATATATGGGCTAAAGATTATCCAAATAATTAATCCAGAAAGTTTAGATATTTTCGCTAATGATAAATATACTAATATAAAAGACCTAGATGAAACAAAAATGAAGAAAATTCGTAGATACTAAGCATAACACAACTTACTTGCTATACTCAGAAGGAGAGAAAAAAATATGCTTATGCTATTCATTATGATTATTTATTAGACACTTATGCTATCAGAGATTTTGTCAACAGTCTTCCAACCATACAAATTGACCCACAAGATTTATTTAAATTATACCATTATAGCTTTATAAAAATAGATAAGATGAAAGAGACTGATATTTTTTACAGACTTAAACTAAGTTATTTCTTGCTTTATAGCATTATCCTATTATTACCCAATATTACTCAAAGGGGCAAGAGATAGGAGATACTATTACCGGAAAAGTACATAAAATAACAGATGTTATAGTAACTGCTGAACGTACCAAGCAACAGGTTAAAAGTAGCAGTCCCTTCCAACAACTCAACAAGAAGCAATTGCAACAACAAGGCATTACGGATATTGCTGATGCTTTACGTCGCTTCTCAGGAGTCAACATAAAAGGATTATGGGGGGTGCAGGAGGAATGAAAACTATCTCCGTTCGGAGTTTAGGAGCCAAACATACAGCCGTAGTTTATGACGGGGTTACACTCAGTGATTGTCAAAGCGGACAAATAGACTTGTCTCGTTTCTCTATTGACAATATCCAGCAAATTTCACTGACCATTGGGGACAATGAAGATATTTTTGTACCGGCACGTACAGTTGCTTCTGCTGCCGCCTTAAAATTACAAAGCATATCCCCGGATTTTTTCAAACAAAAAAATCACTTGACGGGACAGATAAAGACAGGTTCTTTCGGGATGATTAATCCCCTTATCCGCTACGAACAAAAGTTTAACGAAAAGATTTCAGCATCTACCACTGGTGAATTTATGAGGGCAGATAACCTATATCCTTTCACTTTAGTCAACGGAGATTATGTTTCCAAAGAAAAACGCTATAACAACAACATTCAAACCTACAGAGGAGAACTGAATCTTTACATCAGCCCTAATAACAGAAGCACACTGAACGGAAAGATTTATTATTACGATACAAATCAGCAATTACCCGGTGCAGTCATTCTTTACAAACGCGAAAAGCCGTGAGAAGTTACGCGAACGAAATTTCTTTTCACAAGTACATTACCGTACTTATTGGGAAAATAATCTTTCTTTGTTAATCAATGGGAAATTTAACTGGAGCCAATCTCATTACCACGATGAAGGAGGAAAATACCCCGGAGGAGAATTAAACGACCGTTATTTCCAACGAGAATACTATACATCAGGAGCATTACTATATACTCCGACTAGTCACTGGAGCATGGTTTATGCGGCAGATTACATATATAATAACCTAAATGCCAATACTCCTAACAATACAAGCCCTTACCGGCATTCTATATTACAAACAGTAACTCTCCGATATCAAACTGATAACATAACAGCTGTTGCCATACTACTCGGATCGATATATCTTAATGGTGCAAAAGAAGGAAACGGAGCTGAGAACCGACGAAAATTATCCCCTTCCTTCTCTTTTTCATGGAAACCTTGTACAGACGGACAGCTATACCTTCGGGCTTCCTATAAAGACATATTCAGAGTGGCTACTTTTTCTGAAAACTACTTTGACCGGATGGGCAGCCGTGACCTTCGTCCCGAAAAGGCCCAACAATATAATGTAGGCATCACTTACCAGAACAACTTTACAAGCTGGCTACCAGCAATCAGTCTGACATTGGATGGGTATTATAATAAGGTAAAAGATAAAATTGTGGCAATGCCCTATAATATGTTTATCTGGAATATGGTAAATTTAGGCAAAGTAGAAATTTGGGGAGTAGATGCCAATATAAACACCACTTTCCAACTTGCAAAACATTATTCCTTACTATTGACTGGAAACTATACCTATCAATATGCAGTAGATAAAACAGACCCGGAAGTCGTATATTACAAACATCAGATTGCATATACCCCACGTCATAGCGCAGGTGCTTCTTTAGCCTTGGAAAATCCTTTCATAAATGCTTCTCTTCATGCTACAGGTGTGAGCAAACGATATATTGCTTCCGAAAATCGTCCAAGTAATGAAATGGATGGATATATAGAATACGGCCTTTCATTATACCGCAGCTTCAAGATAAAGAAGTTTACATACAATCTTCGGGGAGATATTATTAATTTGGGAAATAAACAATATGACATAGTGAAAAGCTACCCGATGCCGGGTAGAAGCTATAAACTAACTTGCAGTATTCATTTTTAAAAATTATATAAGTATGAAATTCAAACATTTATTTTTTGCAGCAGCCTTATTTAGTATAGCCCCGCTGTTCTGTGCTTGTAACGATGATGACAATGAGATCGAAGTTCCTAGAGATCCGGAAGAAGACCCTTCTTCACAACCCGACACGACTCCTGAAGCAACTTCGCCAACCGAGGCAACAGGCTTGTACGTTATTAATGCAGGTAATCTTAGCAACAATGTTAATGGAACACTTTCTTTTATTAACTTTGAAAAAGGAACAGCAAGCAACAATGTATTTTTTGACATAAACAAAAGAAGTTTGGGAGGTACCCCTCAAGATGCAATAGTATATGGTTCGAAAATGTATATTGCCATATATGGTTCAAATATTATAGAAATAGTAGACAAAAATACAGCTAAATCCATCAAACAGATTGTTCCGACATCCACTCAAGGGGAAGGTCCACGTGATATTATAGCTGCTAATGGAAAAGTATATGTTTCTATGTATGATGGATATGTTTCTCGTATCGACACTCTTAGCCTAACTATTGATGCTACATTAAAAGTTGGTCCAAATCCAGAAGAGATGACAGTGGCCAACGGCTACCTGTATGTTGCTAACTCAGACGGAATGAATTATGGTGCAGATTATGCAAATGGAAAAAGTGTTTCTAAAATAGGCCTAAAGACATTTACAGAAGCAAAAAGAATACCCGTAGGACTAAATCCCACTAAAATTTGTTCTACTACGGAAGGAAACGTATATGTCTTAGCAATGGGTAATTATAATGACATATCAGCTAAAGTACAAAAAATTGACAATATGAATATTGTTACAGATGTAACGGAAGCAACATTAATGACTGTAAAAGATAATACCCTTTACCTTATCAATGCTCCTTATGGCGCAACGGAAAATACTTATTTCAGTATAGATACAAAACAGGAATGAAACAAAAATTTAATAGATCAACCTGTTGATAGCCCTTGTGGCATCGCAGTCAATCCATTTACCGGAAATATTTATATCAGTTCTTACAATATGGTTGGAGGATGGCCAAGTTATACCACTGATGGCTATGTAAACGAATATTCGGCAAACGGCAAATTTACAAACAAATACAATGTAGGGGTAGGTCCATGCGGATTAACCTTCTTACTGAAATAATAAAATATGGTTTTGCTTCTCTTCACTTTTTGATGAAGGAAGCAAAAACTACAATTATTTCCCCTCATAAAATTAAAATAATCTCATAAAAACTTTCCTCACTTTTTTTACCGTACTTTTTGTACAGGATTCACAAACAAACCTAGAAAAATGAACAGCAAAGAATTACAGCTCATTATAAAATGTGGAGAAACCAGTACGGTACAATTCAAGGAATGCTTTCCCAACCAAGAGTATGTCGCCGCATGGTAGCTATGTCCAATGCTCGTGGTGGAATGATAACTAATTCGGGCATAAAAGACAAAACGGGAGAAATCATCGGCTTGTCTTATCAGGAATCCAGCAACTCAATTCTATCTTGGCCAATATAGCCACTAACTTGCTTCGCCCGGTTATCTATATACAGACGGAAACCGTTATTGTAGATGAACGTTCCCTTCTTATCGCCCACATAGCAGAAGGTGATAACAAACCTTACAAGGATTTGAACGGGATAATCTGGACTAAACAAGGGGCGGATAAGCGCAAAGTAATGGAGAATAGTGAAATTATGCGTTTATTCCAATGCTCCGGCATACTGTACGCTGACGAGCAACCCATTCCTTTCACTTCCGAAAAAGATATCAACGGATATGCTTTGGACAACTTTATCCGCAAAGAATATGGTCGCGAAAAAGATTCATTCGGTATTCTATACACAGAACTTTTACACAACCTTCATATCATGAAAGAGGACAGAATGACTTTGGCAGGCCTGCTGTTTCTTCGGCAAAGACCCTCAGCAGTACCGTCCAACTTTTGTCATCAAAGCTGTTTCTTTTTTTTGGTAACGATATAGGAGGTATCAACTATCGGGGACAGTAAAGATATCACCGGCACACTGCCCGAATTATTTGAAAAGGGAATGTCTTTTCTGAAAGCAAATCTTCATAATATACAGGCAGGACAAGGATTTAATTCTATCGGAAAACTGGAAATATCAGAAGTGGCATTAGAAGAAATCTTGCAGAATGCCTTGGTACATCGTGATTATACGCGTAATGCACCGATAAGATTACTCATTTTTGATAACCGTGTAGAGATTATCAGCGGGATGCCTTCCCGATGGGCTGACGGTGGAAAGCATCAAACTGGGAAGCGCCGTAGTACGCAATCCTTTCATTGCTAATTTCTGTGCTAAAACGATGCCTTATCGCGGGCTGGGCTCGGGGATTATACGTGCACTTCAAGAAGAGCCGAATATAAAATTCATTAATGAGCCGGTAGGTATGCAGTTCATTTCAGTAATAGACAGAATCGCTGATGAGGGAGTAAATGAAGGTGAGGGAATAAACGAGGGAATAAACGAGGGAATAAACGAGGGAATAAACGAACTTGAAAGCCTTATCCTCACCTTCTTGGAAAAGAAACCCGGTGCAAAAGGATATGAAATTGCAGAATATATCCAAAAAGGAGCTGCTACGACAGAGCGTTATTTACGATCACTGAAAGATAAAGAATTAATAGAATACAAAGGTTCCCGTAAAACCGGCGGATATTATAAAAAATAACATGAAACAAGTAATCCTATTCACCTTCTTGCTTGCCCTTCTTTCCTCCTGCGGCGGAAGAAGCAAGAGTTCTTCTGTAATAGAAGCAGAAAAAGCAATCCCTTTGCGTTATGCAGAAAACCTCAATCTGTCTGCAACCGAAGACTATACCATTGCCCGCCTGCGCAATCCTTGGGATACGACCCGGATACTGCATACCTACGTCTTGGTTGACAAAGAAAAGTCCCTGCCTGCCGACTTGCCGGAAGGGACACTTGTCCGCACGCCATTGAGCAAGGCCGTTGTTTACTCATCCGTACATTGCGGATTGCTCAACCAGATTGGTGCTTTGAAAAGTATTGGAGGAGTCTGCGATTTGAAGTATATCAAACTGCAAGAAGTGCAGGATGGCTGCCGCACAGGAAGCATCGCCGATGTAGGGAATGGAATGAACCCGGATATAGAAAAGATAATCGACCTGCACCCCGATGCCATTATGCTCTCCCCTTTCGAGAACAGTGGCGGATACGGACGGGTGGAGAAACTCAACATCCCCATTATCGAATGTGCAGACTACATGGAAACTTCGGCATTGGGACGTGCCGAATGGATGCGTTTCTACGGCCTTCTGTTCGGTGAGGCACAAAAAGCGGACAGCTTGTTTGCCGAGGTGGAAAAAAACTATAATGAGCTGAAAGCATTGGTTGCTCCCCTTTCATCTGCACCGAGCGTTATCAGCGAACTGAAGAACGGTTCGGCTTGGTATGTTCCGGGAGGTAAAAGCACCTCTGCACGCATCTATGCGGATGCCGGGGCCAATTATGTGTTTGCCGATGACGAGCATAGCGGTTCTGTTCCCCTAGCCTTCGAAACCGTGTTTGACAAAGGTCAGAATGCAGACTTTTGGCTCATCAAATATAATCAGGCCATTGACAAGACTTATAAGGAATTGGAGCAGGACTATGCTCCATACACCGGTTTTCGCGCATTCAAGGAACGCAACATTTATGGATGCAACACAGGAAGGTAGACTTTTACGAAGATTCCCCTTTCCATCCCGACCGATTACTGAAAGATTTGATAAAAATATTCCATCCTACACTTTTAGAAGGGTATGAATTAAAATATTTCACTAAATTAGCGGAGTAAATCACCGTAGGGTTATGTCAAAACGTGGATAATGCTGCCCCTACAGCTGACGATGGGATAGGCCGGGTTAGTTTTGACACACTCCCTACAGTGGGCGTACCCCCAAACAGTATCAATGAATAACAAAGGAACGAAATACGGTATCATACTGCTCCTCCTCATCCTTGCATTGACAGGAGCCAACCTGTTGTTCGGTTCGGTAAACATTCCTGCCGAGGCGGTGTGGCATATCCTTACAGGCAATGAAGTAGAAAAGGCGAGTTGGAGTTTCATAGTCTGGGAATCCCGCCTGCCGCAAGCCATTACCGCCCTCCTTTGCGGAATGGCACTCGCAGCATCGGGACTGATGTTGCAAACCACATTCAATAATCCTTTGGCCGATCCTTCCATACTGGGCATCAGTTCGGGAGCCAGTTTGGGAGTTGCCTTGGTCATGCTGGCAGGCGCAGGTACGATTACTGCCGGAGTATTCACTTTATCCGGATTCCTGTCCGTCATTATCGGAGCATTCATAGGCTCCATGCTGGTGATGGGAATCATCCTGTTCTTCTCCACTTTGATAAAAAACAGCATCATGCTGCTCATTATAGGTATCATGATAGGGTATATCACTTCATCTGCCATCTCCCTGCTCAACTTTTTTCTCCACGGCAGAAGGGGTGCATTCCTACATGATTTGGGGAATGGGAAACTTCGGAGGAGTATCTTTGCAGCAGCTTCCCTTTTTCTCCTTGGTCACAGCGGCGGGGCTGCTGATTACCATACTGCTGATAAAGCCTCTGAATGCCCTGCTGCTGGGAACACGCTATGCCGAAAACCTGGGAATCAACATCCGCCGTACACGTAACCTGCTGCTTGTCGCCACCGGATTACTGACAGCGACGACCACCGCTTTCTGCGGCCCGATTTCCTTTATCGGACTGGCCGTGCCGCACATTGCCCGCCTCATGCTGGGAACCTCCAACCATAATTCTCTGCTACCTGTCACCATGCTGACGGGAGGAGCCATTGCCCTGCTCTGCAACTTCATCTGCATTCTGCCGGGCGAAGCAGGTATCATTCCGCTGAATGCCGTCACTCCGGTCATTGGTGCGCCCCATTATTATTTATGTCATTGTGAACCAACGTAAAAATCCAGTATTTCAACTAATGGAAAAAGCAAGCTGTCATCACCGCAACAGACCTATGTATAGGTTATCGCACCCATAAAGAAAGAGAAGAAAAGTGCACGAACACCTTTCTTTCGGACTCTATCCGGGAGAACTGACCAGTCTGCTTGGAGCAAACGGGGGCCGGAAAGTCGACTTTACTCCGCACCCTGTCCGCTTCGCAACCTTCACTGGCAGGAGATTTGCAATTGCTGGGCAAGCCTTTGCAGCAGTATTCGGAAAAGGAACGTTCGCGCACCATCGGTGTAGTCCTGACAGACAAGACACAAGCCGGAGGGCTGACCGTGTATGAACTGGTAGCTTTGGGACGCCAGCCGCATACAGGCTTCTTCGGACGGCTCCATCCCAAAGACCATCTCATTATCAAAGAGGCATTGGATGCCGTAGGCATTGCCCACAAAGCCGAAAGCTACACCGCCGAACTTTCGGATGGAGAACGGCAAAAGGTAATGATAGCCAAAGCATTGGTTCAGGAATGTCCGCTTATCATCTTGGATGAGCCGACCGCTTTTCTGGACGTGGTGAGCCGCATAGAAATCATGACTTTGCTGCATCAGTTGGCGGTGGAGCAAAACAAGGCCATCCTGCTATCCACCCATGACATAGAACAAGCCCTGGTACTGTCGGACAAGCTTTGGCTGCTGTCCAAAGAAACAGGACTGCAATGCGGAGTGACGGAAGATATGATTCTGAATCATCGGATGGACACGCTGTTCTCACACAGTAATATCCGGTTCGATTATAATCATGGCATCTACTATCCCACTGTAACCGGAAAAAAAGAAATCAGGGTGGAAGCCGAAAACGATACGTTGCTGCACTGGACCATCAACGCCTTAAACCGACACGGCTATACTTGCCTGCCGGCAAACCAAGGGAACCGGTTCCTACCTTATCTGCAAGCACTCTCCGACCACCGGTTGATACTCACGCAAAAAGAAGAAACGCATACATATTCTTCCTTTGAAGAAGTGCTGGCACAACTCATTTAAAAAAATTCACCCTGCTTAGACAGACTTAGTCACAGGAATAGGAAGATTAAGCCTTTTCATACTGAAGGCTAAGGACTTACTTACCGTCTGTTACTACGTCCTGCTACAGTGGAACGTACGTCCTGCTGTAGTGGAACGTACGTCCTACTGCAATGGGACGTATATCCTGCCGTAGTGGGACGTAATAATCCAGCAAATAAAAAGCCTTAGACAACCGATAAAAAACCGTTAGCCCTATAGAAAGGAAGATATATGAAAGCTTTGCTTTTATCTGATGAACAGAAGGAAAAGTATCTCACGCTTTGCTCAAAGAGAAAAAGAATACTATCCGGCAATCTTCCTTGCAAGAGGAATTGACCGGAATGCTTTCTCCCGACAAGGATGCTCCCGCCGACTGATATCCGGTCCGGGCCCCGTGCCTTGTGTAAATAGGATTGTGTCTAAACGTTGACAATGCTGTCGTTTTGCCGGTAGTAGCCAGATTCGCTCGCCCGGGAACAGCTTGTTTTGTGCATTACTTCCAAGGTCGTGACCGTCGGTTCGGGCAGGCAAACCCTGCCCCTACAGTCGACGATTTGATAGACCATGAAAGAGCTATTCTTTCATCAAATAAGCCTTAAAACTTTCAAAATCCTTATTCATCGGAATGCTCTGCTTGACTCCCTTCATGAACTCTTTCAACTTGGCAGGAATCTCTACTTTGTTGCCAATGATGTCCTCCACTGTTTCCAGGAACTTTGCCGGATGAGCCGTTTCAAGGAAAACACCGGTCTCTCCCGGTTGCAAACTTTCCGAAAGGGCACGATAACCGCAAGCTCCGTGAGGGTCGAGCAAATAGCCTGTTTCCCGATAGGCTTCCTTCACTGCTTCACGAATCTGTTCATCTGTATAGGTCGCACCCGAGATTTCCATTGCAATGGCAGCATGATTGTTGTCATACAATGCCAGTATACGAGCAAAATTACTGGGATCGCCCACATCCATCGCATTGGCAATGGTAGCGATGGAAGGACGGGGATTATACTTTCCGGTCTGCAAGTATTGATAGAATATGTCATTGCGGTTGTTGGCCGCTATAAAAACGCTTCACAGGCAAACCCATGCGCTTGCCGAACAGACCGGCCGTTATATTGCCAAAGTTACCGCTAGGCACACATACCACCATATTATCCGCCTTACCTTCTTTCTTCAACTGTGCGTAGGCATAGAAATAATAGAATGCCTGAGGCAGGAAACGGGCCACGTTAATAGAATTTGCCGAAGTCAGTTTCATGTGCGCATTCAAGTCAGCATCCATAAACGCATTCTTAACCAATGCCTGACAATCGTCAAACGTACCGTCTACTTCCAAAGCCGTAATATTCTGTCCCAGCGTAGTGAACTGCTTTTCCTGAATTTCGCTGACCTTTCCTTTGGGATAAAGCACATACACATGGATACCTTCCACTCCGAGAAAACCATTGGCTACTGCACTGCCGGTATCTCCCGAAGTAGCGACCAGGACATTCACCTGCTTCTGCCCTTCTTTTTTAATGAAGTAACCCAGCAAACGAGCCATGAACCGTCCGCCCACGTCCTTAAAAGCCAAGGTAGGACCATGAAACAATTCCAATGAGTATATATTATCCTTCACCTTTACGGCAGGAACATCAAACTCAACGTGTCATAAACAATTTGTTTCAATGTATCGGCAGGCACATCTTCGCCAAAGAAAGCATCGGCTACCCGATAAGCTATTTCCTGAAAAGACAGGTGCTCGATGTTATCATAAAACTCTTCCGGCAACATTTTAACAGCTTCGGGCATAAATAATCCTTTGTCGGAAGCCAGTCCCTTCACTACAGCTTCTTCTAATGAAGCAACCGGGGACTGATGATTGGTACTGTAATATTTCATAATATAGATTGGTTTTTAATCGTTATGCAACGCAGAGGCTGTCATAAACTCGTTCATAAACTCATCTCCTTTCATCACTCCGTAACTGCCTTCCACACAAGCCACCTCGTCGAATGTCTGTACATTGTCCGGCTCTATGCCGGATAGTAAATGAGGAAAGGCACCGGCTCAGCAGTATGTGTACGCAGTTCGCAAGGTGTGGGGTGGTCGGGAAGCACAGCAATAGCCACAGGCTCGTCCCAATCTTTCACTGCCTCATAAACAGGCCCTACAACCCGCTTATCCAGATTTTCAATAGTGAACTGTTTCAACTTAAAATCCCCCTCATGCCCTGCCTCGTCACTGGCTTCGATATGCAGATAGACAAAGTCATCCGTCCGAAGTGCTTCCAATGCAGCAGCAACCTTGTTTTCATAATTTGTATCATAAAGTCCTGTTGCCCCTTGCACGGTGATGCGACGCAATCCGGCATAATATCCGATTCCGTTAATCAAATCGACAGCCGAAATGACCGCACCTTTCCTGATAACCGGATACTTCTCTGCCAATGGCTCCATCTGCGGACGATAGCCCGGACTCCACGGCCAGATGCTGTTGGCAGGATCTTTACCTTCGGCTATACGCTTCTTGTTAATAGGATGTTCAGCCAGTAATTCTTGCGACTTCAGGATAAGGGCATTTATCAGTTCGGCCGTCTCCTGCGCTTCCGGCACCCCGGCTTTCACCATCAGCGGACGGAAAGGTTTCAACGGAACATCGTGAGGAGGCGTACAATCCAACTGCTTATTGCCCCCTTTTATCACCAATAAATGACGGTATTGCACCCCTGTATAGAAATGAATACGGTCTGTGCCCAACTTCTCTTCCAAATATTGAATCAACACATCAGCTTCTTCGGTGGTGATATGACCGGCAGAATGATTCTTTATATTATCTCCTTCGATACAGATAATATTGCAACGCATCGCCATATCTCCCGGTTGCAGCTCTACGCCGATACTCGCCGCTTCCAACGGACCGCGCCCTTCATACACCTTCGGCAGATTATAGCCCATAACAGACATATTCGCCACTTCGCTGCCCGGATGAAACCCCCGGTGCAACAGTCATCAGCCTTCCGGTACGTCCCATACGGGCAAGCTTGTCCATATAGGGTGTAGCAGCATATTGCAGCAATGTTTTATTTCCCAATGATTCAGCCGGCCAGTCGGCCATACCGTCACCCAGAATAATAATGTGTTTCATAAGCCTAAATGTTTGCGATACTCATGATATCGGCAAATACTCCGGCAGCAGTTACACTGGCACCGGCACCGTATCCTTGTATCATCATTGGATATTCTTTATACCGTTCGGTAGTAAGCAGAATAATATTATTACTGCCCTCCAATCCATAGAACGGATGTTTGCTGTCTACTTCCTGCAGAGACACACTACCTTTACCGTTTTCCAGTTTCGCAACGAAGCGCCAACGTTTGTTCTCGCTCTCCAGTTTCCGGCGACGTGCCTCAAAATCGGCATCCAGCGACGGGACTTTCTTCCAGAACTCTTCCAAAGGTCCTTCGAAGAAGTCACTCGGCACGAAAAGATGTTTTTCCACATCTGTCTGTTCCAACTTGTATCCGGCCTCGCGCGCCAAGATAACCAACTTTGCGGATTACGTCTTTTCCACTCAGGTCGATACGCGGGTCGGGCTCCGAATAACGTTCTTCCTGTGCCATCTTGATGGTTTGGCTGAAAGGCACATTTGCGCTGATCTTATTAAAGATATAGTTCAAAGTTCCACTGAGTACCGCTTCTATCTTCAGAATCTTATCACCACTGTTTATCAAGTCATTGATGGTATTGATAATCGGCAGCCCCGCACCTACATTTGTCTCGAACAAGAACTTCACCCCCCGTCTGCGGGCTATTTGTTTCAGCTCGCTATAAATGGAATAATCCGATGAGGCGGCAATCTTATTCGCAGCCACTACAGAGATATTATGCATCAGGAACTCTTTATAAAGAGAGGCGACTTCGGCACTTGCCGTACAATCCACAAAAACAGAATTGAAAATATTCATGCCGATAATCTCGTCATGCAGCACAGCGGCAGAAGACGGGATTCCTTTTTCTTCCATCTCTTCCCTATAAGAAGCAAGGTCAATGCCCGCACGTGTGAAGAGTGCACGGTGCCCGTCGCAATGCCCACCACCTTCAACTTCAAGCCGCGTTCCTGCATCAACTTTTTTGTTGCTGGCAACGGATTTGTTCTATCAGGCTGCCGCCCACCGTACCGGTACCACAGATAAACAAGTTCAATACTTGATATTCCGACAGGAAGAATGAATCATGAATGACATTCAAAGATTTGCGAAGCGATTTAGCCTCTACCACAAAAGAAATGTTGGTCTCCGAAGCACCTTGCGCACAAGCTATCACACTGATGCCGTTACGTCCCAATGTTCCGAAAAGCTTTCCGGCAATGCCGGGTGTATGCTTCATATTCTCGCCTACAATCGCAATGGTGGCCAAATTCATCTCAGCCACCACCGGACTGATTTCACCCATTTCTATCTCTTTTGCAAATTCTTCATTCAACACCTCACAAGCCAATGCAGCATCCTGATTACGGACACCGATGGAAGTGCTGTTCTCCGAAGAAGCCTGAGACACCATGAACACACTGATGCCATTCTGCGCCAATGCCTTGAAGATGCGGAAGTTTACGCCGATCACTCCCACCATGCCCAAACCTGTAACCGTAATCAGAGTGGTGTCATTGATAGAAGAAATACCTTTAATGGCTTTTGAGCCTGAATCGACTTCCTGCTTGATAATGGTTCCGGGAGCCTCGGGGTTAAAGGTGTTTTTTATCAGAATGGGAATATTCTTGTGACACACCGGATAGATAGTCGGCGGATAAACCACTTTCGCACCAAAGTTGCAAAGCTCCATAGCTTCTACATAACTCAGCTCGTTTATGGTATAAGCAGTGCTGATGACACGCGGGTCGGCGGTCATAAAGCCGTCCACATCCGTCCATATCTCCAGACTGGCGGCATTCAAAGATGCGGCAATGATGGAAGCCGTATAATCCGAACCGCCACGTCCCAAGTTTGTCACTTCTCCGCTGTTCTTGTCGGTAGATATAAAACCGGGCACCAGTGCTACCTGCGGAATTTCATCAAATGTTTCTTTCACCAACGAAGTTGTCAGTTCCGAATCCAGAATATGTTTGGCATGTTTTTTCTCGGTCTTGATGAAGTTGCGCGAATCATACCACACCGCTCCCTTTATCAGCGTTGCCGCAATAATAGACGACAAACGTTCACCGTAGCTCACGATAGTTGCAGAAGTTTTGGAAGACAAATCCTTAATCAGATAAATACCTTGAAAGATATCTTTCAACTCACTCAACAGTTCATTGACCTTATCCAGCAATACGGTGCGTCCTTCGCCCGCCGGAATAACGGTATACACCATTTCGATGTGACGGTTTACTATCTCACGATACTCTTTTTCATACTCTGCATCGCCGTTGGCTGCCATTTGTGAGGTATTGATTAACTTGTCAGTGATGCCGCCCAAAGCAGATACCACTACGATTACAGGCTCTTCGGCAGCCTCTACTATCTGTTTGACTTTTTAAAATACTGTCTACGGAACCTACGGATGTTCCGCCGAATTTTCATTACTTTTCATGCAATTACCTATTTTTGTTCCGGCTCTTTTCCCCTGCATTATCATCTCCTTATTTAGTTCAGGACACTATATAACACGTCTTCAGTAACGGAATAAGCCGTA